>VTLG01007485.1_pt1 | contig 62915 bp, 58 predicted proteins | sample 4694571 | NCBI WGS metagenome assembly VTLG01 (sample SAMN12604809, study PRJNA352737) | marine metagenome | biome: ENVO:00000447; feature: ENVO:00000209|ENVO:00000569|ENVO:01000036; material: ENVO:00002151; isolation source: viral sequences binned using virsorter ...
TATTGATGTAAAAGAGGATATTGAAAATGTTATTGAAGACAACTATGATGATGTGACTGATGAACAAAAAGAGCAAGTATTAGATCTTTATATGAGACAAGATTGGTCAGAGAATAATGAGTTTATTTCTTATCTAATCAATGAAGTTCAGGAGGCAAACTAATGAAGTGGGATGTTAAATTGTATGTTGGTGGTAAAGTTTTTAATGAGCAAGTTCATGCCATTAATATGCAAGATGCACGAGAAACTGCACTAGCACGTAACCCTAAAGCAAAGGTTATTAGTGTTAATGCAACATTCAAATAAGCCAGCCCTCGATTATAGTAACTGGTACCCCTAAAGTGTCCCTATAGTGAGGGAACGGATCAACCTCCCTCACAACAGTTCTTTCAATTCACTATATTATGTCAACCAAATTTGAAATCAACGGCAAGCAAATTGCCCACAAAGATCTCAACACTGTTAGAGATTTCTTCACTGATGATCAATGGGATCTCATAGATCGTGCCTTAAGTGAGTATCAAGACCATGACGATTACACATCTGAATGTAAAGATACCCTTGACGTTATCTATCAACTATTCCGTACATCTTACTAAGGAGACTAACACAATGAGTACTCTTCAAAATGAAATCATTCTCGAAAATCTTTGGGATGAAGTTGTTACTGAACTCAAAGATAATGACACATACGCTCTCTATCAAGAGTGGGAAATCCAAAATCTAGTTAACAAACTATTTGAGGATATGTGTCTATGAGAGTATTAACCACAGGCAGAATTATCGGATCATTTCTGATAGTTACTGCCTATTTTATTGTGTTACATGTATCAGCAACAGTTGGTGCACTAATGCACCTTGTTGCTAACATAATAAGTATACCATTCTTTATAAGAACCAAAGCACATGATGTGGTCATAATGTTAACATTCTTAATCATTATTTCACTGACCAAACTAACAACCATCGGGGGCTTATTAACATGAGTGATTTACAAGAATTCATTGATTATGTGTGGTCTTTTTATAATACTAAGGACGGGTTATATCCTATCCAAGGTATTACAAAAGAGATGATACTTGAAGCAAGTTGGTCATACTTACAGATGTGTTGTTATCCATCAATGCCAGAATATTCCTGGGGTGATGGTGATACATTAGACCGTGAACATGTAAGAGATATTGTTATCAATAAGTTTAAACTTTCTTATTCAAACTAACAACATGACTATTCTATCTGTGATCTCAAAGAAAGAACAATCCGTGTTTAGTAATGCCTCTTGTTATCAACATAGGGTACTAACATGCACTCCTTGGAGTAGAAAGAATTGGAGGGAAATTAGGGTGAAGATTCATACTTACTTCAGTGAAATTGAGGATGATTTTGTATTACTTCACAAACCAATGTAACTAGCCCGTAGGTATCACAAACTGGTACCCCTAAAGTGTCCCTATAGTGTAAGCATCGTTATGAAACCATCTATGAGAAAACTTGAAAAGCAAATGAATCTTGCCCTTTCTAATAAAACAAACTGGAAAGGAAGTAACACCGAAGTTTGTTACTTACCAGAAACAAATTGCTCTTCTGTTTATCTACATGGACACAACATTGCTACCTATGATCATAACACTCAAGGACTAAAATTGTCTTCATGTGGTTATGAAACAGTGACAACAAAAAGCAGACTAAATGCTATTTTGTTTGAACTAAAAACAGGTTGCAAAGTATTCCAAAAGAACTGGAATTGGTTCCTCTCCAATGTTAACGGAGCAACCACATATTTCCAAGATGGAATGATCCTACTAGATGAATCATCCCTAGAGATAGTATAACCTACTATCTCTTTTTAGTGCCTCTGATTATCATTCAGTAACACTAAATTCTCCCCCGTTAATTGTATCTGAAGCTTCTGAATTACTCTCAGATACGAGATACGAAAGCGATTTTTTTTAACCCCACTAATTAACAATGAACACACCACGATTCGCTACTGTTTTCCTGATAGTAATCGATACAGATATATGAGTTTTGATACATACTCACAAGCACTAAAATGCATTGAATTGTTTAAACAAATTAACGTTAAATCAGAGGTCAAAATATGATAACCAGTATGACAGATTACACTCATCCAATGTATAAGAACCTGTACCAAGAAATCCTGCTAGATTATCATTATAGGTTCCCAAAGTTTCACCCTATTCCTTATCTCAATGAACAACAATCAGTACTTAGAAGAAATCAATCAACAGATGCAAAAACCAATCCTCGATCAAATAAATGACCTAAAGAATGAAGGGGTTAAGTTACTAGAATTGCTTGATAGTTGTATTGCAGAAATTGATAGTTATCCTGACCAATTCACACCAGACAAACTAACAATGAACGGACTAAAAAGAACACCTGCTCAGTTACAACAAAGGAGACAATTATGCGAAGATTTAGAATATTGTATCAGGGAAGATAAGGATCTATTAGTAACAGTTATTGATGAATTTGTTTACAATTTAAGTGATAAAGAAGTAGAGGAATATATTGAACTAAGTGATAATATTCTAGGGGAGGATTAGTGAGAGATGATGAATACAATGAGCTTCAAAATGCCTTTATTAATTATCACAATCCTTGGGTTAAATCACATGAACAAAAAGAGTATTGGAGAAGGGAAATTAGCAGACTATGTGAGAAGTATTATAGGAAGGATTACAGGTGAGTTTTCCACAGTTAACAGGGTAAATCTGTGGAAAAGTATATTAAACCTGTTTATAAATGGTCGAATAAATAGCACCCTGCGTTATAAACCTTTTCCACAATGTTGTTAAGAACCCATGTCTAATCTGTTGAAAAAGTGTGAAAAACGTATCCTAATCTGGTACACAAATGTTGTTAGAAACCTTCCTTAAAATGATGCTTCTAAATGTCAGTTTTGGTAGTGATCTAAGCGAGCGTAGTATAACACGAACTCGCTTAATTTGTCAACCCCCAGTTACAAATTATAATGGTACATACTTTCTTTAAAATGTCAAGTAGTACAGATAAATAACTGGACATACTTGACAACAACTCTCTTCCATATTATACTAGCTTCAGTAACACTCTCACGGCACTAATTCCATGTCAGTTTCTTACTACAACCGTACTAACACTAAGTATAGAATAACACTGGATATTACTGTGGGAGATGACTACAATCCACACCAAATTGACTGGCACAAAGTATTACAATTGGAGGATAATGAGTCTGTACAAAGTTATACCGAAGACCTGTCAAATCCTGTGAGTTGGTAGTTACTTAAGTATGGGAATGTGTTTGCCCTAAAGTTACACTAATTGAACACCTTATTACGTGCCTTATTATGTCTAAAACCTTTGCAATGTTCCTTCTCGAAAATGCAAACAATGGACGTGAAATCCTTGCTGTCCTCGATGATATTCAGGAGGTGCAAACTACAGTGCTCTAAGTAATAACAACTGTGCGGGAGGGTTATTGACACCTTCCCGCCTTTATGTTATAATACTAAGTAACACATAGTGGCTGCACAGTTTGTGATAGTCTCATAATGCGTATTAGCAGTCGTTAAATGATGCGTATAGGCAGTTAATTAGGCGCGATGATGATGCCTTGCCGCGCCGCGTTGCCGTTTAAAAAAGCTGAAAGTCCCTAACCTACAACGAACCCAAATCGCGAGAGAGATATCGATCTAGAAAAAAAATCTGGCCAGTAAAAATTCGCCTTATTACCTTTTTCATATATAATAAAATTCGACAATGATTATGCACGATATAGATGACACTACTTACCATATCTACGCAAAGGATAAGTGTCTATATTGTAATTTAAATCAAGAAGACTTTGAAGAAAAATGGCAATTGCTAAAAGTAATGATTGACCTCCTTGGTGGTGAATATACCGAGGAGGATTTATCATATGAGAAGTTAGCACCCAAAGTAGGTCTTGGAGGACCAGGGAAATTATTACCATTAGACGAAGAACATTCATATTGACAGATACTAAATAAACTGATAAAATAATATTGAAAGTGAGTTCTCTTTTATGGCTAAAGGATTTAAAGTAAAGACGGTTGCACCTAAGCAGAAAGCACCTGAATGGGATATTGATGCAATCAAACAAAGAATGAAAGGAAAGGCAATCGTCTTCTGCTTACCAGGTAGAGGTTGCTCTTATATCTTTTTAAAGAATTTTGTACAGTTGTGTTTTGACATGGTACAGAATGGAATGAGTATTCAAATTTCTCAGGATTACTCATCAATGGTAAACTTTGCACGTTGTAAGGTATTAGGTGCTAATGTACTACGTGGGCCTAACCAGGTACCTTGGGATGGAAAGTTAACCTATGATTATCAATTATGGATTGACTCAGATATTGTCTTTGACACTCAAAAGTTTTGGCAATTATGCGATTTAGCAGTTGCTGCCGATACTGTTGATGCTGAAGGGAATACTGTTAAAGGTGAAGAGAAAGGTATTGTTGCAGGATGGTATGCTACTGAAGATGGTCAAACGACTTCAGTTGCTCATTGGTTAGAGGAAGAAGATTTCCGTAAGAATGGTGGAGTGATGAATCATGAAACCGTTGAGACAATGGGTAAGCGTAAGAAACCATTTACAGTTGACTATACTGGTTTTGGTTGGGTAATGATTAAGAATGGTGTATTTGAGAAATTAGAGTATCCTTGGTTTGCTCCTAAGATGCAACAGTTTGAATCTGGTGAGGTTCAAGACATGTGTGGAGAAGACGTATCGTTCTGTTTAGATGCACAAGACGAAGGATATGAGATTTGGTGTGATCCTCGTATTAGGGTCGGTCATGAAAAAACTCGTATTATCTAATCATGTTACTTAATCTTGTTATTATTGCTACCGTTGCATTTGTTTTGTGGTTTGTATTTGTTTTTTTAGCGGATCCCAATAAAATGTAATGAAAAAGTTCAATCTTCTTTATGATGGAAAGGTTATTCATAGTAATCTTTCCCATGAACAAGCACTAGAAGTTCTACAAGACCTTTCCGAAAGGTATTATAGTAGTACTAGTGAAGGTAAAGACAACATTGATGCAAACTTAATTAAAATGGAGGAAGTTAATGGCTAAAATGTCTAAAGGGGTTTTAGGAACGGAAGTTATTATGTCGAGACCGAAAAAAACTCGTCAAGGCCGCTCGGCACTTACCAAATTAGCGGCGACTTCTCGTAATAAAGCAAAGAAGAAGTATAGAGGTCAAGGGTAATGTGGAAATTCTTTGAATGGGCATGGAGTTTATCATGGGGTGAAGGATTCGCATTACTTGCGGTCCTTTTTGTCTTTTGGTATGGTAAGAAATGGATTGATAGTCGTTTCGGAAGTTTAAACAAACGACAAAAACGTGAAATGAAGGCAATTGTTAGGGAAGCCATGGACGAATGGACAACAAATTGCGAATATTTAACTCAAACAACTGATAAGGATGGTCGTTATTACTGTTCTAAGAGCGATTGTGAGGGTGTTAGATTTAATGATGTTAAATAGAGGTAACTAATTGCATATTTTTGGGGTAAAATGGAAAAAAAGATGCTTAGAGAGATTACCAATGACAAATTAACGCCAAAAAAGCGCGATTCCTTGGTTGAAACTGAACTTTTTGACCCAGAAACTGATTATGAAGACGATGGTTTAGAGTATGATACTGATATGATACCGTTGGCAGAATATTAGGTCAAAAAACTTAATAAATAAGTTATATTCTCATACTTTTCAATGCCAGTAGAAAGGGTAAAGCAAGAATTTAAGGATCTTAGTCTATCTTTTAAGACAAATCCTCTGAATAATGACCTTATTGGTCTAAAAAATTCGACTGCAATCTCCCGTTCTATCCAAAATATAGTATTTACCAATCGTGGCGAAAAGTTTTTTGATCCTGATTTCGGTTCAGATGTAACTAGAACTCTATTTGAGAACGTTGATGAGGTTACAGCTCTTAATATAAAGGACGACATTGAAAACTCTATTAAAAATTATGAACCTAGAGTTGAATTGGTTGATGTAGCAGTCGTTCCTGACTATGACGGTAATCAATTTTATGCAACAATCACTTATATTATTGTTGGATTAGAAGTTCCTGCTCAGGAATTAGAATTCGTATTATTGCCAAGTCGATAAATGCCACTTTTAAACTTTACTGATCTTGATTTTGATCAGATAAAAATTACTCTCAAAGATTATTTAAAGAATAATTCTAATTTTACGGATTATGACTTTGAAGGATCTAACCTATCTACTATTATTGATGTCTTAGCGTATAACACGTATATATCGTCTTATAATGCTAATATGATATCTAATGAGGTATTCATAGATTCTGCCACCTTGAGGGAGAATGTGGTAGCACTGGCACGTAATATAGGATATCTACCAAGATCTAAGAAGTGTTCTAGAGTTCCAATCGATTTTGTTGTTGATTTGGATGGTGTTTCACCTACTCCTTCAACTATAACCCTTAAAAAAGGACCTGTTGCGAGTACAGGAAACCAATTTGGTGGGCAATCTTTCGTCTTTTGTATTGCTGATGACAAAACTGTCTCAGTTACTAATGGTGTTGACGGAAATAAAGAAGCTAGATTCGATAATTTAACTGTACATGAGGGTACTTTACTAACTCAGACATTTACTTATTCATCTAGAAACCCATTTCAGAAGTTTATCCTACCAAATACCGGAATTGACCTTGATACTTTGAATGTTAAAGTAAAGGGATACTCTGGATCTACCACATCTGTAGATTATGTTCGTCAAGATGACCTATTTGCAGAAAAAACTGGTACTACAATTGATGGAACTTCTCATGTTTACTTCATTCAGGAAGTTGAAAGTGAGCAATATGAATTAATTTTTGGTGATGGTATCTTTGGTAAATCTTTAGAGGATGGTAATGTCATTGAAGTTTCTTATATTGTCACAAATGGTGATTCTGCTAACGGTGTCAGTCGTCTTGTTTTCTCTGGAAGACTAACATATACCAGAAATTCTATAGAACATACTGTTACTAGTGGAATTTCACTGATTAGTAACTATAGTTCTTCAAGTGGTGGAGAAGCAATTGAGAGTGTTGACTCTATTAAGAAGTATGCACCTCAAATATATGCCACTCAGAACCGTGCTTTGACTGCAAATGACTATGAAATCCTAATTCCGAACAAAATTTACCCTGAAGCAGAGTCAATTTCTGTATATGGAGGTGAAGAATTAGTTCCTCCTCAATATGGAAAGGTTTTTATTAGTATAAAACCACGTACAGGAGACTTTGTACCTGGTTCTATTAAGGAAAATATCAAAAGAGACCTTAAAAAGTACTCTGTTGCAGGTATAATACCTGAAATTTTAGATTTGAAATATTTGTTTATAGAGACAAACAACAAAGTTTACTATAATTCCAATTTAGCACCTTCTGCTTCCTTTGTTTCTACCATTGTTCAGGACAATATTAATAAATATGCAGATTCAGCTGAACTTAATAAGTATGGTGCCAGGTTTAAATATAGTCAATTCTTAAAAGTTATTGATCAAAGTCATGAAGCTGTTACTTCTACTATCACTACTGTTGAAATACGTAGGGATTTAAGATTAGCAACTGATACATTTGCTGAGTATGCTATTGATTTTGGTAATGAAATGCATATCAATTCAATGAATGGGTATAATATTCGATCCAGTGCTTTTAAAGTATTGGATATAAATGAGGATGTTTACCTATATGATGTTCCTAATTCTGATAAAAAGACAGGAACGATCAGTTTATTCTCTTTAGACTCGTCTGGAAGTAATACACCAACGATTCAAAGGAGAAATATAGGAATAATTAACTATAAAACGGGTCGTATTACCTTAGATCCCATTAATATCGTCTCTGGAAAGACGAAGGATGGAGTTCAGATTATGGAAATATCAGCAATTCCAGAGTCTAATGACGTTATTGGATTACAGGATCTTTATTTGCAACTAGATAGTAGTAATGTGGAGATGATTGTTGATGAAATTAGTTCAGGTATTGACCCATCTGGATCAAATTATATCGTTACTCCAAGTTATACCTCTGGCAGCATCGTAAGATAAACAAATGGCAGAAAAGAAAGTTCAATTTAATCAGATTGTAAAAAGCCAGTTGCCAGCATATGTGCGGGCTGAGTTTCCTCTTGTCGGTGAATTTTTATCTCAGTATTATAAAGGACAAGAATATAAAGGTGGACCTCTTGATTTAATTGAAAATATTGATAGTTATATAAAATTAAGTGATTGTGGTAATGTTGTTAAATCTACTACTCTAGCAGAAACTGATAGTGCAGGATCTTATACTGTTCTTGATAGGTTTCAAACAACAATTGCAGTTAAAGATACAACGGGATTTCCTGAGAATAATGGATTAATCAAGATTGATGATGAAATTATCACTTATTCCAGTAAAACAAGTGTAACTTTTGTAGATTGTACTAGAGGCTTTAGTGGAATTACCTCTTACAGGAACACATCCAACCCAGAAAACCTAGTATTTTCCACTTCTATTGCAACTGAGCACGAAAAAGAGAGTGTTATTGAGAATTTAAATGTTTTATTCCTTGAGAAATTCTTAACAAAAGTTAAAAATCAGTTTTTATATGGTTTTCAGACTGATTTAGATCCAAAATTAAACCAACCTCAGTTTATAAGGCAGTCTAAAGACTTCTATTCAACTAGAGGAACTGATGAATCCTTCAAAATCCTCTTTGGAGCACTTTATGGTGAAAATGTAAGCGTTATTAGACCTAGAGATTATGTAATCTCTCCTTCAGACGCTAATTTTAAGTTAACTAGAGATCTTGTTGTAGAACCAGTAGAAGGGGATCCCGAAGATTTAGTAAATCAGACCATTTTTCAAGATCCTTTTGAGAATATTTCAAAGGCTTATGCTCCAGTTTCCAGAGTAGAGAAAGTTGCTGTTGGTGTTAATACTAGAAGTTATTATAAAGTTAGTATTGATGGTGCTTATAGTCAAAATGATGGATCTACAGATTTAATATATGGTAAATTTACTCCTAATGCTAAAACCAAAATAATTGGTGCAATTAGTATTGGACAGACTTATATTGATGTAGATTCAACGATAGGATTCCCAAATTCGGGAACTTTATCGTTTCTTAATGCAGATGGAACCTCTGGAATCTGTACATACACTGAAAAAACGATAAATCAGTTTTTAGGAATAAGTACAGTAGGAATTTCTGATACAATTTCTGATAATACTAGTATTGATCAAAATACTTTCTCTTATTCTGCAGGATCAGGAACAACTGATGGAATAAAAGTAAAAATAAGGTCTGTTTTGAGTGATTTGGTCATTCCTACAGAAACTTATTATCAACATTCTGGAGCAAAGGTTAAAACAAAGAATTTAGGAAAAATAACCAATAATTTCAAATTTAATAATTGGGTATTTAATACAGCTCAGTCTTATATTGTTGAATCTATTAGTCTTATTGATTCTATAAACAGCATTTATAAGTTAGTTACAAAAGATAAGAATATCTTTAGAATTGGTGATAAATTTACGACTCATGAGACAATAAATGATACTGTTACATGGGGATCTCCAATAACTTCGGATTTTGAACCAGCAACAGGAAAACAGTTCTTAATAACTGATATTTTTGATGAAAATACTTGTATTTTTAGAGGAACTGGTTTAGGAGATATTACAAAGGTAGTTAAAGTAACTAGACTTATTGCAAAATCAGATTCTAGGGTTCATCCTACCATAAATGTCAATACTGCTAATGTTCAGAACACTTATATTGACTCTGAGACTGCTCTAGTTGCTTCTTCATCGCTTCCATCTGCTGGAGATATCTATATTGACCCTAATAAGCAAAAATTCAGTTTTGACGGGTTATATACTAAAGGCCAAGAAGAAATACAGATCACTAGTGGCGTTGATCACAACTTTTATACAGGTGATGCAATTTTTTATACTCCAGAATGGAAAACTAAGATTACATCCATTGGTGGAGTAGATTATGTTCAAGAATGGGTAGAAACTTCACTTTTTGAGAAAGGACCTGATGGAGATTATGGACAAGGTGTTTATTATGTTAAACGGATTGATGCTAACAACGTAAAATTCGCAAAAAGTAGGTCAAACCTCTATAATAACATTTTTTCTGCAGTAACCATTGATGATCAGAAAGATACCATTACTTTGGGTCCAAATTGGGTAGAAAAGTATGATAATTATCAAAAAAACATAGAATCACAAAAACTTTTAAGAGAAGTAGCTCCACCTGTTTCTGATGGAAAAGATTATGAAACAGATATGGGTTATACTGGAATTTTGATCGATGGTGTAGAAGTTTTAAATTATAAAGCAAGAGATTATGTTTATTCTGGTTCTATTGAGTCAATTAATGTAGTAAAAGGTGGTAGAGACTATGATGTAATCAATCCACCACTTCTTTCTGTTACTGATGCTGTTGGTTCAGGTGCAACAGGTTCTTGTTCGGTTAAAGGTGATTTTAAAGAGATTAGATTATTGAAATCGGGTTTTGATTACCTTGAAACTCCATTGGTTAAGATTACAGGAGGAAATGGAACAGGTGCAGTTGCAGAGGCTAAATTAGTTTCTGTTCCTCATCAAGTTTCCTTTGATTCTACTGGAATTGGATCTATTACTGCAGGAATTGGTACTGTTATTATTGGACAGTCCAGTAATCAGTCAACTATTGGATTCTCAACATATCATAAGTTTAGGGTTGGTGAGAGAGTCGTATATAAGACTTTTGGAGAGAAACCTCTATCAGGTTTGGGTACAGATTCAATATATCATGTTTCTATTAATGATGATTACACTGTAAAACTGCATAAGACCTATGAGGATGCAATATCGGGTATTTCCACTATAGCATTCACTGATTATGGTAAAGGAATACATGCATTAAAGTCGGTTAACGGAAAAGCAATTGTAAGTTCGATTGTAATATTAAATTCTGGATCTGATTATGAAAATAAAGAAAGAACATGTCAATCAGTCGGAATAGACACAGCTCTTAATGTTATTAATATTTCTAATCATGGTTATCAAACTGGAGAGGTAATTCAGTACTCTAATACCCTTGCTAATGTTGGATCGGGTGTTACTACTCTAATAACTGGACTTTCTACATCTTTAGATTACTATGCTTCAGTTATTGATGATAATTCCTTCCAGTTAGCAGCAGTTGGTGTAGGAACAACTGTTAGTAGTTTTTATCTTGATACTAAGCAGTTTGCAGACTTTAGTACTGTTGGATATGGTACGCATACCTTTAATTATCCTGCAATTGAAGTAAAGGTTGTTGGAGATGTAGGAATATCTTCAATATCGGGAGATACGTTTGAAGCAACTGTACAACCTATTGTAAGAGGTGAAATTACATCGGTTAATCTTACAAATACGGGTACTGGGTATGGTGTAACAAATATTGTCAATCTTGAAAGAGATCCTGATATTTCTGTTTATTCTGGACAAGATGCTGTACTAACTCCTGTAATTTCCAATGGAAAAATTGTAGAGGTTAGTGTTAGTGCTGGTGGTACTCAATATAACGCACCACCTACTTTAGCAATCAGTGGGATTGGTACTGGTGCAGATTTGGTTCCAGAGATGGATTCTGCTGGTACTATTGTCTCTGTAAGGGTTAATCATGGTGGAATTGGATATGGAGTCTCTACTACGTTTATTCAGGTAGATCCTGCTGGAAAGAACGTTAAATTTAGATCTAATTTAAAAACTTGGCAAGTTAATGAGTTCAGAAAGAACGAAGCTATTATAACAGATGATGATGTTATTCTTTCAACTCCTCTTAATAGGAAATTTGGACTTCAGTGTTCATATGTGTATGCTCCTAGAAGTTTAAGAAAAATTGTTTATGCTACCGACCAAGATGGTAAGACATTGTATGGTAAAAAGGATTTAACTTTAGTTAATAACATAGAAGTCAATAATAGTGATCACTCTCCAATTATTGGATGGGCATATGACGGTCATCCCATTTATGGTCCATATGGTTATACAACAAAGACTGGTGGAGCAGTTGTTCAGTTAAAATCTGGATATGTAGAAAAAGCATCGCAGATAACTGATAGACCTCCAATTAGTGAATTCCCTGCAGGATATTTTGTAGAAGATTTTGAATTTGTTCCATCAAATGATGAAACTCAATTAGATGAGAATAATGGAAGATTTGGTGTTACACCAGAATATCCAAAAGGTGTATATGCATATTTTGCAACATTTGAAGATACTACTTCTGCAACTGGTCCATTTAAGGATTATAAAAAACCAACTTTCCCTTATTTGATTGGTAAGTCTTTTAAATCAAAACCAAATACCTTTAATTTACAACAGGGATCTAATCAGGATGCTATTAATTTAAATGAAACTAATTGGATTAGAAATACCTTCCCATATGCTTTAGATAAGAAATATAGTGGTTATGGATATGTAAATGAACCTTCTGAATATGTTGCTCAGGATTCTGTTATTAACTTTGCTAAAAAAGGATCTATAAATGCAATTGGTATTCTTACAGGTGGTACTGGATATAAAGTTGGCGACCCTCTCGTTTTTGGTAAGGAAATCACAACTGATTATAAGGCTTCAGCAAAAGTTTCTAAAGTAGCAGGTCCTGGAATAGGAACCATAAGTGTAACTACTACTTCTTTAACTGGAATTGAATTTTATCCTACAGTTAGAAATAGAAAAGCATCCGCTGAAACTATTATTGGAATATATTCAACAGAGATTGGTCTTCAAGATAATACTCTTGTTTCTATTGCCGGAATAACAACCACTGCTTCAGATCTTCAAGGTTCTTTCAATATTGGAATTAGTACAAATAAACTAGTAGTAACAGCAGCGATTAGTACAGATGGTGTTACGGGTTTAGTTACTTATTTCCCTGTAGCAGGTGATTTAAGATATCCTGCTTTAAAGGAAAATGATCTTTATACATCAGGAACAGAAGTAGTAAGAATTTTAAATGTAGATAGACTTAATTCTAGAGTTAGAGTTTTACGTTCTATTGATGGATCAACGGGAGTATCACATACCATAACAACAACTTTGACTGAACTTCCTAGAAGATTTACTATTAATGTAGGAAGTACAACTTCATTTACTCGTAACGTTAATAAAGAAATTTATTTCAATCCTGTTGAGTCTGTTGCGATAGGAACTGCATATCCTGTTGGTGCTGCTGGTACTCAAGCTGGAATTGGAACTACTATTAGTTTCTCTAACCCAGGAGCAGGAATAACTCAGATTTGGTCTCCTACTCAAACAATCTATCTACCTAATCATGGATTATTAACTGGTGAAAAAGTTACATATCAAGTTAATACTGGTGATAGTATTGGAATTCTTACAGGTGCTAATCAAGTAGCAACTGGAGATAGTTTCGCTTTATCAGATTATTCTAGTCTTTGGATTGCAAAAGTAAGTAATGATTTAATTGGATTATCTACTGTTGCTATTGGATTAGGTTCAACTGGATCTTTTGCTGGAGTTGCAAATACAACTTCTCACCAAGGATTACTCTTCTTTAAGAGTGTTGGTGATGGATCTTATCATAGTTTCAAAACAGTATATAATGATGTTGTAACAGGGGATTTAGAGAAGAATGTAGTAACAGTTTCTACTTCTGCAACTCATGGATTAAGTCATGGTGATACAGTATTTGTTGATGTAGATCCTGGTATCTCTACTACTGTTACTATTAAGTATAATAAGAAGCATAGAAGGGTATTAGTAAATCCTTTAGACTTTGCTACGTCTGGTGTTACAACTACTACTGCTACATCAGGCATTCCAGATTCTATTACAATTAACGATCATGGATTCCAAAATGGTCAAGAAGTAATTCACACATGTACTGGTGATGGAATTGATTTACCAAATGACACAACATATTATGTGTATGTAATTGATGCTAATACAATTAAGTTAACGGCTGACAAATATCAAACTACACGACCTATTCCAGTATTTGTTGGAATTTCAACCTTCGTTGCAGGAACTCTTTCTCCAGTTAATCCACCTTTGATTGTTTATAAGAATTCTAATGTAACATTTGATCTTTCTGATTCTTCTTTATCATATACTCAAAGCAATACAGATTATGCTGGATTTAGATTTGAATTTTATAACGATTCTAATTTCACTAATAATTATGAAACTAATGGTCTAGTAGATGATACATTTAATGTAACAAGAACTGGTACTGTTGGTGTAACAGGAGATGCTAAGGCTGTATTAAAAGTTGATGCAGACAGTCCTTCATTACTTTACTATAAGTTAGTTCCTTTAAAGACTAATGCTAATACCACAATAAACAAAGAATGTGTTGTTGATACTACTGTAGATTTTAATAATCAAATTTCCTTTAGAGAAAGCATTTATAATGGTGAATTTAGCATTCTTAAGCAATCTGATAATACCTTTACATATAACTTAAAAGAACGTCCAGAACGTGCTTCCTATACTCCTTCACCAGCGCATTTAGATTATACAACAAATGCATCAGAAGGATATGGTCGTATTGCTGAAGTTAAATTGTTTGATAAGGGTAGTGGTTATACTGATATTCCTGGAATTACAACAGTTACTACTTCAACTGGTACAGGTGCAGTATTAGAGGCTTCTAGTAAGACAATAGGAAAGGTTGTAAGAGCAACTATTGAAGATATTGGATTTGATTATCCTGCGGATTTAACTTTAGAACCATCAACACTATTTCCACAAGTATTAAAGGTTGAACCTTTAAGTGGATTTAAATCAATTGGAATTACTTCATTTGGACGAGGATATAACACTCCTCCTAGTTTAGTAGTTATTGATGGAAATACGAAGAAACAAATTAAAGATGTAGATCTGAGATATGATGCTCAGAATAAGAAAGTTGATATTTTAGAGAATACTTATAGTCTTACTAATACTCCTCCGACTATCCTTCCCATTGGTGGTCCTAATGGTGTAAGAGCAACCAATTTTGAATTAAACAAGAGTGATACTTCTGGAGTGTCTAGTGCTACAAGAACACTTTATACTAATATTCCTACGGTAACAGTAACTTTAAAAGAGTCTTTTAATAGTGTTAAGACTGCAGGTGGTGATTATAAGAATCCATTCCCATTTGCCATCAATGATATGGTTTTGGTGGAGAATGTTAGTGTTGGTGTTGGATCAACTGCGAAGGGATATAATTCTTCTGGATACGAATATGCTAGATTTAAGATTGTTGAGGTAACACCAAATTATGGTGGTATAGGTACTGTCAAATATAGTATGGAAGGATATCTTAGCGAAGTTGAGTGGCCTGGTAATTTTGATACTATTAATTCTTCTGGTTCATTGGTTCCATCTAAATGGTTCCCACATTTTGACTCAACACTTGAATCTAGAGCATTCAATAAAGGTGATGAAGTAAATGATGGAAATACCACTGGTACGGTCTTTAATTGGAATGATTCTGCAAAATACTTAACAGTAGAAGGTGCTACAGAATTTGAAGTTGATACGATCATAACAGATGATGATACTGGAGTAAAAGGTCTTATTAAAGATAGAATTACGTTTGAATCTAAGTATGATTTAAATGATGTTTCTATTGTTGATAATGGATGGGAATATCTAACAGGATTCCTGAATAACGAATTACAGAAAATTTCTGATAATGATTACTATCAGAGTTTCTCATATTCAATTAAATCTAAGGTTCAATATGATGAATGGAAAAATGTTGTTGGATCTTTAAGTCATACTGCTGGATTTAAGAAATTTAGTGATCTTCAGGTTGAATCTGATTTAAATTCTGCAACTCCTTTACAAATTGGTATATCCACTCATGTTACGAGAGTATTAGATCTTCATGGATTGGAAGATATCAATACAGTTAAAAACTATGACTTAGCAACTGAGAATTATCTTCAAGGACATCAGAGAGCATATTCTGATGAGATTAATTTCCAGTCACGACTTATCACTGATTATTCTGAATCAAGTGGAAATAGAGTCTTAGTGATGGATGATATTAGTGGTCAATTTAATAATAATCCACGATCTACTCCATATACTGATGTTTGGAGACAAAGAACTGCTGATGGTAGAACGCAATCATTTATCATCTATATTCAAGATAGGACATATACTGGTGAGAGACAAATAACAAGGGTTGATGCAGTACATGATACTGGCCGTGGTTATTCAATGATTAACCAGTATGGTGACATTTATAGTGTTCTTGATTTAGGAGACTTTGATTATGTAATTGATGGTGATGAAAGTGTACTTCGTTTCTATCCTAACAAGTATAAGTTAAACAATTATAATGTTATACCATTCTCCTTTAATATTGATAAGAATGTTCTTGGAGTAACAACTGATCAAACTGGAGTTTCCATTGGTAATACAGAACTCCCAGGTGCTCCTGCAGACCCCTCTACGGGTCTTAATGGGTCTTTGGTGAGTATTGCGTCTACAGTGGTTGAAATCGCTGGCGGAAACGCAGGAACAGTCTTTACATTAGCAGGTATTGGAACAACTACACCAGGACATAGATCAGCGAAGATATGGGTAAGTGTTGAAGCTAGTGATGGAAGTGTTGAGCATGATGAATTAACTGTTATACATGATGGTACTAATGTTGGATGGCAAGAATATGGTCAATTAACTATACATTCTCTCGATTCTTATTCCTCTACAGGAAATATAGGAACTTATTGGCCTTACATGTCTGGTGAATCACTTGTTGTTGATTATACTCCAGATGCTGGTTATACGACAGCATGGGTTAATGCTGTTGCTATAGGTATTGCCACAGAGGGGTATCAAGGAATTGGTACTTATGATTTCTCTTACTCTGGAATGACTGCTAAGAGTACGGGTATTACTTCTAGTGCTGCTCCAAGTGCGGTTGGTATTGCAAGTTACCATAATGATTATGATGCTGCTTACTGTGTTGTTCAGGTTGCTGATGTATTAAATGATAACTATGAAATTTCAGAAGTTATTATAATTGACGATTATGCTGATGATTCACAAGTATTATTAACTGAGTATGGTAATGTAGTTGTTGGTGCAACAAATGCTGGATTGGGTACTGTTAGTGGTAATAGAGCTGGTGATGATAATACTGAAATTACCTTTGTTCCTCATGCTGGAATAGCAGTTTCTGTTACAACCTTTATGGTAGGATTAAGAGCAGAAGAAAATGGAACTCTCTTACCTACTACTGCTTATAGAGAAGTTGGTGGAGAAACTAAGAAAGATTTGGGTAATGTTCAGATAGGTAATGATTTTGCTCTTTATGAAGGAACTGAAACTGCTGTTAAGAAGAGGTTTAATTTACAGCATAACACTAATGAAATCTTTAGGAGGAGTTTTGATGGATCTGATAGTAATATAGTTGATCTTACTAATAATAGTATCCTCATTCCAAATCACTTCTGGGTTACTGGTGAGAATGTTACATATTCTGTCAAAACAACTGCTGGAGTTGGTACTACAGGAGATACAATAGGTATTGCCGCGACAGAATTCTCTGGTGTTGGAACGGTTAGTTATATTCCATCATCTGTATATGTAATTAAGAAAGGCGAAAATAAAGTTCAATTAGCAAGGTCTGCTGAAGATGCCCTGAAGCAAATAGCAGTTCCTTTAGATTTAACATCGGTTGGTGTTGGTACATCTCATAGTTTAACGTCTAAGAATCAGAATACTAAGGTTCTGGTTGGAGTTGATAATATGATTCAATCTCCAATTGCAGATACATCAGTTTCAACAACTTTAGACAGAGATGCAGCACTTGGTGTAGATATAGTTTACTTTACAGGAATTACTTCGATCTTTGGTGCCGATTATGTAAGGGTTGGTAGTGCCACTACTTACGAAGTTATGAAGATACTTTCTGTAGGTATTGGGTCAACTAATGCTATTAAAGTTCAGCGTGGATGGTTAGGATCAACTATTGTTGGACATTCTACTGGAGATACGGTTACTAAGATTAGAGGAAATTATGATATCCTTGATAGTTACATTAACTTCATGGAGGCCCCTCCAGGAAAGAATCCTGTTGGAAGTGTAACCAATCCTCCAGATGATCGAGATTGGACAGGTATTACTACTTCTTCTAGTTTCCACGGTAGATCGTTTATGCGATCTGGAGTAACTGATGGTACAGATGAAACCTATAAACTTAACTATCAATATGATGACATTTCTCAAGACTTTACTGGTCAGCAGAAAGACTTCTCTCTGAAGGTAGATGGAGCAAATGTTTCTGGTATTGCTAGCAATAATGGTATTGTTTTAATTAATTCAATATTCCAGGGTCCTGGTAATTCTAATGATTATACTATGACTGAAGCAAGTGGAATTTCTACTCTAAGATTTACGGGTGGAATTGCTACAGTTGCTTCTGATCCTAATACTGCAACTATTCCTGTTGGTGGATTAATTGTTTCAATTGGATCAAGTAAGGGATTTGGTTATCAACCACTTGTTGCTGCTGGTGGTACTGTAACTGTATCCGTTGCTGGTACTATTGCATCTATAGGTATTGGAACTTCTGGATCTGGTTATAGAGCTGGTATTCAAACTGTTACTGTTGGTATTCAAACAGAAAGTATGGGTGCAGCGGGTATCACTAGTGTTGGTGTTGCTGCTGTATCAAATGGACAAGTAACAAGCGTTAGTATTACAAATCCACAATGTTTCTATAAACCTAGAGACATTCAGATGGTTTCTTATGGTAATACCACAGGTTTAACTACTGTTACTACTGCTACTGATCATGGATTAAGTAGAGGATCTGATATTGTTCTATCGGGTATTGCATTTACTTGTGGATACTCTACTGCTGTAGGAATTGCTACTGCAGATTATGATAGCAGTTCTGGTATTATGACTGTTACTACTCTATATGATCATGGGTTATCTGCTTCAGGAACTCAGAAGAGTACAGTTGTATTGACTGGTCTTGCAATGACCTGCGGATTGGGAGCCACAGTCAACCACATCTACCCAAGAAACAGAGATAGGGTATATGACACCGCAGTGGGCATTAAGAGCGATGGTACGCCATATACAGTCACTAATGCGGATTATACACCTACTACTGGTATTACTACAGTTACAATTGCTAGTCATGGATTCTCTAATTTAGATAAGATTAAACTTGCTGATAACTCCTTAACATTTACTTGTGCTAAGGATGGTAATGCTACAAATCATTCTTATCCAAGACCTACTGATCCTATTCATGGTCAGTGGATTGGAATTACAAGCGTAACTACAAATACTTTCGTAATCAATGTTTTAGGTATCACTACTCTACCTACATCATCATCTACTAATACAAGTGCTCATACCTTTGTCAGTGCCACTACAGGAGGTCTAACATACAATGATGGTACAATCACCCTAAACGTTACTACTGCTGCTGAGGCTGATCAATATACCCATACATTTGTAGGTGCTGCTGCAAGTACAGTTATTACTGGAGCAAACTATTCTCACGCATTTAGATGGGCGAAGAAGAATGCTGTTACTTCTGCAGGTAGTACCAATTATACTCCATACTATGCTACTTACAATGGTGCTACAGGTGATTTAGTAATGACCTTTGCTGATGCACATGGTCTTGGAACTAATGACACTGTAGGTATTGGTACGAGTACTATTGCATTTGCTTGTGAAATGGATCAGTACGGTACTGATCATGCATATCCTCGTGCTAGTGATCCTATTGCTGGAATTCAAACTGCTATTACTGCAGTAACATCTACTACAATGACAGTAAATGTTGGTGCATCTGTCTTAGGATTTAATACTGTCACTGCTGCCACATACTACCAGACAACTGGTGATATGAAGTTGACCTTAATGAAGGCTCATACATTAACAACTGAGAATAGCGTTAAGTTAAAGCAAGAAGGTTTAAGATTTACATGTTCTAAGGACAGTAATGCAACTCAGCACAGATATCCAAGAAAAGGTGATCCTGGATATGATGGTATGCAGGTGGCTGGTGTAGGTAGTGCTAGAAACTTCTCAGTCTATGTTGGAACTTCTACAGTACCTACAAATTATGTTTCTGGAGGAACTGTACAAGCATGTATCTATGCACCTAGAAATACCGATCTTGATGAACCAGGTTTAACTGTTGAGAACGTTCTTAGTGATACTAAATTTGAAGTTAATGTAGGTCTTTCAAGCAGACATCATATTTACAATAGAGGTGGATCAGTTAATCAAAGAATGAAGGTAGTATTTGATTCACCTTTGGGATATGCTGATATTCCTCTTGTATACAGTGCTGATTCTCCAGGAACAGGTGGTGCTCAAGCAACTGCTGATATTGTTGTTGGTCAAGGATCTACTGTAATTGACTTTACTCTGACTAATGTTGGATATGGATATGGTGCCAATCATATAATCACACCACAAATAACAGGTGCTCTTGGTATTCCTACATTTACCAATTTTGTTCCTGCTACTGAATTTAAGATGACAGTAGAAGAAGTTCATGATGATCAATTTAATGCTTGGTCTGTTGGACAACTTCAAGTTCTTGATGATTTCTCAAGTCTATTCAATGGTACAAGAAAGACCTTCCCAATTGAATTATCTGGTAGTCCAGTATCCATCCAAGCAAAACCGGGATCTACGGTAACAATTCAAGATTGTTTGCTTATCTTTATCAATGATATCTTACAGATTCCTGGAGAATCTTATGACTTTACTGGGGGTAGTAATATAAGTTTCACTGAAGCACCTAAGTCAGGTGATACTATGAAGTTTATCTTCTATAGAGGAACTGGTGGTGCTGATGTTACGGATGTAGATGTTATTGAAACTGTTAAAGTTGGTGATGATCTAACACTTGGATATAACACTGATTTGGGTCAGCAGAGTTGGATGCAAGAACTTCCACGTACAGTTTCTAAGATCAACTCTGCTAGTTCTGTTGATACTAATGCTTATGATGAGCAAGGGATTTATGAAGATACCACTGAGGCTAGACCAATCGATTGGTCTAGACAAATGGAAGACAAATATGTTGGTGGTAAGATAGTTGCGAAAGATCGTATAATGTATAAGGCGAATCTTTATCCTGCTGCATATCTAATCCAAACAGTTGGTGTGGGTACAACAGTTGTTTACATGGATAACTGCAGACCATACTTTAATCCTAAGAATGAGAATGATGTTTCAACTGATTTCCAGAAGGATATTGAAATTCTGAATAATAAAGCAGTAATTGCTGCTGCTGCAACTGCTGTAGTTTCTGCTGCAGGAACAATTGAATCTGTTACTATATCTGGTACAGGTAATACTGGTGGTAGGGGATATGCAAGTGCTCCAAATGTAAGTATTCAGAATCCTGTTGGTATGGGAACAACTGCTCGCGCAGAAGCAACAGCTACTATTTCTGGTGGTTCAGTATCTGCTATAACGGTTGGTATTAGATCTGGAATTGGATATACAGGAACTAACCCACCTTTGGTTCTAGTTGGACCTCCTGTTGATTATCGAGAGAGTAATTCTGTAGATACATATTATGGTGATTTTGGTATTATTAGTGGAATAGGATTCACATCCGTAGGTGTTGCTTCAACAGGTATTACATTCGATTTAACTATTCCTTTAGATTCTTGGTTGAGAGATTCTGATATTACTCAGGGTTCTACTAGTGGTATAACTACAAGTGGAATAGAAGTTGGTGATTATTTTATTGTTCGTAATTCAAATGTAGGTAATTCTGGATTTGGATTAACCTCATTACAGTCTGATAACAGTGTTTGTGGTGTAGGAACTATCTTCTTAGATAATGTATACAGAGTTGCCGCTGCTGTTGGAGTTAATACATCAGCAATTGGATTTGGAACATTAGGATTTGGACATACTACTGTTACTAGAGTAACCGTAAGTGTTAGCAGCACTGAAGGAATATCTGGTATAGGAAACAGTAATATCTACGGTGAATATAGTTGGGGTAAGGCTGTTCTTTCTTCTAGAGCAAAATCACAATCCTTTACCGTTAATGCTAGTGAAGGTCTTCCAGGAATTGGGACTGGTCCTTTAGTCCAAAGGGTCAAACCATTGAAGATCACAAATTATAACACATAAATAAGTAAAAAAACTATAGGTTACAATGGCCGCAATCATAACTGATCAGATTCGAATACTGAATGCGAAGAATTTCGTTGCGGGTGTTTCTACCTCAACCAATTCTTACTATACTTTTGTGGGTTTACCTAATCCTACAGAGATTCAATCCGATTGGGATAGTGATCCTCCTGCACCTACCGATAATTTTAAGTCTGAAAACGAATATTGGGACACTATTATTGCGCTAAAGAAAATCACAGATAGTGATGTAAAGCAAGTTGTAAGAAAAAATACATGGGCTTCTGGTACTACCTACGATTATTATAGATCTGATTATAGTATCACTAATAAACCAAAACATGCTCAAGGAGCATCTTTATATTCTGCAAATTATTTTGTGGTTAATAGTGATTATAGAGTTTATATTTGTCTGCAGAATGGTACAGATCCAGAAAACCTTGAAGGAAAACCTTCTCTAGACGAACCAACTTTTACTGATTTAGAACCTAAAGCAGCAGGAACTAGTGGTGATGGGTATATTTGGAAATATCTTTATACTATTAAACCTGCAGAATTGATTAAGTTTGATTCTACAGAGTATATGCCTGTTCCTAAGGATTGGTCATCTAGTACTGATAATGCATCTGTTAGAGATAATGCAGTTGATGGTGGTCTTAAAGTAGTTGTTATTCAGAATAGAGGAGTTGGATTAGGAACTGCTAATAGAACATATACTAGAGTTCCTATTAAAGGTGATGGTTCGGGAGCAGAGTGTACTGTGGTAGTTAATGCTGATCAAAAGATTGGTAGCGTAACCATCTCGAATGAGGGATCTAACTACACTTATGGTACTGTTGATTTGGTTGCTGGAGGACTTCCTGCACCTGATACTTGGCCTCAACTTGATGTAGTCATTCCACCTCAAGGTGGTCATGGTTCCAATATCTATAGAGAGTTAGGAGCAACTAACGTATTACTTTATTCAAGAATTGAAAATGATACAGAAAATCCAGATTTTGTAACATCTAATCAAATTGCTAGGATTGGTGTTATTTGTAATCCTAAAGCATATGGTTCTACTTCAATTCTATCTTTAGATAAAGCAAGTGCAACTTATGCAGTTCGTTTGACTGGTACAGGATATAGTTCTGTAACTTTTACTGACGATTCCATAGTTACTCAAACAACAGGAACTGGTGTAACTGCTATAGGTAAGGTTATCAATTATGACCAAACTACAGGTGTTTTGAAGTATTGGCAAGATAGAACTATGGCCGGATTTACGACTGTGGGTATTGCTACTACCTCTCCAATTTATGGATATAAGATGAATCGCTTTACTGCCGATATTGCTTCAGGTGGTAGTGTCACGGTTGTTGGTGGAAGTTCTAATTTATCGATTAGTACTAACTTTAGTGGTGTTTCAACCTCAATAAATAATAAAACATACTACCTTGGTCAGACATTTACTAACGGTATTTCAAACCCAGAGGTTAAACCATACTCTGGAAATATGATATATGTTGATAATCGACCAGCCATTACTCGCTCTTCTAATCAAAAAGAAGATATTAAAGTTATATTGCAGTTCTAATTAACTATGGCTCAACAAACCAATCTCAACGTCTCTCCATACTTTGATGACTTTGAAGCATCCAATGATTACTATAGGGTGCTGTTTAAGCCTGGTTATCCTGTTCAAGCAAGAGAACTAACAGGTCTGCAATCTATACTTCAGAATCAAGTTGCTAAGTTCGGACAACATTTTTTCAAGGAAGGTGCGAAAGTAATACCTGGAAATACTTCTTATGAGCAAACATATTTTTGTGTACAGATTAATAATACACATTTAGGAGTTCCTGTAAGTGGTTATATTGATCAGTTATTGGATACAAAGATAGTTGGATTGCAATCAGGTGTAACTGCAGTTATTGACAAAATTTTATCAGCAGAAGATTCAGAAAATGATAATATAACCTTATATGTTAAATATCAGTCTTCTGGTACTGAAAATAATGATGAAAGTGTTTTCCGAGATGGAGAACTTTTAGCAGCTTCAAGTGATATTATTTCTGGTCCTTTAAATAAGGCATTTATTCCTTCTGGAGAATCTTTTGCATCTGCAATTACTGATAGTGCATCTGCTGTAGGATCTGCTTTTTCTATATCTGATGGTGTTTATTTTGTTAGAGGTACATTTGTAAATGTATCTTCAGAAACTCTTATATTAACTCAGTATACAAATGACCCTACAGGTAGGATAGGTTTAAGGGTTGTAGAAGAAACTATCAATTCTGATGAAGATCCTACATTAACTGATAACTCAAAAGGATTTAATAATTATGCTGCTCCTGGTGCAGATCGTCTTAAGATAACTTGTTCATTATTGTTTAAGGAGTCTGATGACTATAATGATGATAATTTTGTTGAATTGGCAGAAGTTGATGATGGTATTTTAAAATCTCATCAAGTCAATACTACTTACAATATTATTGCAGATGAACTTGCTCGTAGAACATATGCAGAATCTGGTAATTATACTGTTAAACCTTTTAAGATCAAAGTTAGAGAATCTTTAAATGATGGTGTTGCTAATAATGGCGTTTTTACAGAAGGTGAATTTACTGAAGATGGATCATTAGCAAGTAAGGATTTAGGTCTTTACCAAGTTTCTCCAGGAAAGGCATTTGTAAAAGGATATGAAGTTGATAGAATTGCTACTTCATATACAGATTTAGATAAACCAAGAACAACTAAAACTTTAGAAAGTCAAGCAATTAATTATAAGACAGGTGCTGTAGTAACTGTTAATAGAGTTAGTGGAGCCCCAATTATTGGTATTGGTAATACCTATATTGTAAGTTTAAGAGATCAAAGAGTTGGTGCAGCTGTTAGTTCTGCTGCTGGTAATGAAATTGGTCTTGCTAGAATTTATGATGCAGCATTAGAATCTGGTACTTATAATACATCAAATTCTAGTATAAATGAGTGGGATGTTTCTCTTTATGATGTCCAACCATTTACAAAAATTCAATTAAATGCTGCAGTTACTCTTAATACACCAACTTATGTAAAAGGTAGATATAGTGGTGCTACAGGGTTTTTAAGAACTAGTACCACTACTGATGCTATATGCATATATGATGTTAATGGTACTTTTGTTAAAAATGAACCATTTACTTTTAATGGAGAAGAAAATAGTAGAGTAGCACTTGCTGTTACTTCTTATGGTATGGGAGATGTTAAATCTGTTTATGCTGGACCTGGAATTGGTACCATTGGATATGGAGTAACATTTACTGGTGATATTGTTCAGAAAAATGAGTTAGTCTTTGGAAATGCTACAATTACTGCTGTTAATGGAACTACTGGATTAAGTACTGTTACTTCCGGTCATCCATTATTCCCAGGAGATATAAAAGTTGGTAATTTGGTTAAATTTAATGGATTAGATAGTAATGATCCTACTTATGCAAGAGTAACTGCTACCAGTACTAGTGATATTACTGTAACTGGTGTTACTACTGTTAGCGGTGTAGCTAACGGAGCATTACCTACAATAGGAAAAGTTGGTGTAGTTACCTCTGTTAATAATACTGCTTTCTTAAATACACCTGATCTTACATTAATTACTACTCCATTCTCTAAATCATTAGATAATACTCTCTATACAGAAATGCCAAGAGAGAATATATCTGATGTAGATTTGACAGGTGCTTCTTTAAATATTAGAAAGTTGTATGATGTTACTATTAATGCAACTACTAATGCTTTAAGTGCTAATGTTGTAGCAGGTCCAAATGAAGCATTCTTACCTTTTGATGAAGAAAGATATTCTTTAATAAGGACTGATGGTGCTACCGAAGTTCTTACACAGGATAAGTTTACTTTTAGTAATGGAAATACAGAGATTACTATTGGTAATATAGGAACTGACTTGGCAGTTAATCGGACTGCTCAATTGGTTGCTACTTTAAGTAAAGGTACAATAAAGGCAAAAAATAAGAGATTGCAGAGAGTTAATTCTGTTATTGTTAATTACTCTAGAGATGCTGCATCTGGTACTGGTTCTACTACATTGAATGATGGATTAACTTATGGAACCTATTCATACGGAACCAGAATTCAGGACGAGAAAATTTGTCTGAATGTTCCTGATGTTATTAGAATTTTAGGAATCTTTGAATCAAGAGATACTTCTGCTGCATCTGCTCCGAAGATGACTTTGACTTCATTGGATGGTGTAACTGGACAGACACAAGATTTAATTATTGGTGAGACACTTGTTGGAGAAGATTCTGGTGCTCTTGCAGTTTATACTGAAGAATTAAGTACTACTCAAATTTCTTATACTTTAAGAAATGAGACTGCTTTTAATGAAGGTGAAACAGTTACCTTTAAAGAATCTAATGTTCAAGGAGTCATAACTACTATTTCTGAACCAAGTAATGATATTGGTGCAAGTTATACTTTCAATAATGGACAAAAGGGAACTTTCTATAATTATGGATTCCTTACTAGAAAGAATAAGGCTGATGCACCTACAAGGCAATTAAAAGTTTATTATTCTAATGGTTATTATGATTCTGGTGATGAGGGTGATATAACTACTAAGAATTCTTATGATGCTTTTGATTATGATACTGATATTTCTGAAGTAAATGGTATTAGGAATACTGATCTTATTGATATAAGACCAAGAGTATCTGATTATACTGTTCAAGCTACTAATAGTAGATCTCCTTTAGAATTCTTAGGAAGAGCATTTAATCAAAGTGGAAATTCTGCTAGTAATATTCTAGCATCTGATGAAGCAATTACCACAGATTATTCATTCTATCTTGGAAGAATAGATAGAATTTATCTCACTAAAGGTGGAGATATAAAAGTTGTAAAGGGAGAACCTTCAGAGAATCCAGAACCATCTGTACCTCTTGATGATGCATTGGAATTAGCACAGGCTAATCTTCCTCCATACTTGTTCTCACCATCAGACGCATCTATATCTTTCTTAAAGCATAAGAGATATAGGATGCAAGATATCAGAAAACTCGAAAAGAGGATTCAAAATCTTGAATATTATACTTCTCTATCTTTATTAGAAACTGCTACTGAGAATTTATTCATTCCCGATTCTAATGGATTGAATAAGTTTAAGTCTGGTTTCTTTGTTGATAATTTTGTTGATTTTAAAGCACAAGAAGATAGAGTTAAGATTAAGAATAGTATTGATCCTACAAATAAAGAATCTAGACCTACTCATTATACCAATGCGATTGATTTACAGATAGGTCCTGTTGAAGGTAGTGCTAACATATATGATGGTATTACTGCACCAGAAGGTGTTAATATTAAGAAAACTGGTGATTGTGTTACTCTAGATTATACAGAAGTTGATTGGGTAAAACAACCATTTGGTACTAGATCAGAGTCTGTTACTCCTTTTATTGTAAGTCTTTGGAAAGGTGATATTGAATTAACTCCTGCTTCTGATACCTGGGTAGATACTGTAAGACTTGATGCACAAGTGGTACAGGTAGAAGGAAATTATATGCAGACTGTTGCAGATGCAGAAAGAGAATTTGGGGGATTTGATCCACAAACTGGTCTAACTGATATTCTATGGAATGGTTGGGAAACTGTTTGGACAGGAACTGAAACTGAAACTAGAACAAGAGATCGCTCAGAAACTAGAAGGACTGGTGGATTTACGGAACAAGGTAGAGGTTGGAGAGACACTTTTGAGGTTAGAACTACAACCACTTTCCGTGATACAATGGTTGATACTTTTAGAACTGGATTTGATTGGAGATCTGGAAGTAGACAACTTATAACTGAATCATGGGATAATTTCTCCTTCGGAGATAGAACTCTGAGTGAGGAAGCTGCTCCTATTATGCGTTCTAGAAACGTTGCTATAGAGGGTAAAGGATTTAAACCATTAACAAGGTTGCATTCATTCTTTGATATGGTGAATGTTGATAGGTTTATGATTCCTAAGTTGTTAGAAATTGAGATGACTACAGGTACTTTCCAGGTTGGAGAAACTGTAGTTGGGGAAGTTCAAAGAACTACTACTGATGGATCCGCTACTTTCTCTGTAGTTAACTTTAGAGTAGCACAGTCTAATCATAAGGAAGGACCGTTTAATGCTCCTACCAGAATATATTCAAGCAATCCTTATACTTCTGAAACTGGACCTGTTGTATTAGAGACTTATTCGGGTAATCCTGGTCAGGTTCAACTTGAAGGTAATCCTACGATTATTCCTTCGTCATATTCATCAACTTCTACTATTTTGAATGTTGATATTATGGCCTTATCAGAGCAGGCTCAAGGTGATTTCTTTGGATGGGTAGAATCTGGAATGGTTCTTAAAGGTCAAACTTCTAATGCTCAAGCTAAAATTACCAATTTAAGATTGGTTTCTGATTATGCTGCTAGTTGTTTAGCAAGTTTCTTTATTCCTAATCCAAATAATCCCATGAATCCTACTTGGGAAACTGGAACAAAGACATTTAAATTAACTGATGCTCCTCAGGGTAATGATATTAATGCTAATACTTTGGGTGAAGAAAATTATGAAGCATCAGGAACTATTGAGACTGTTCAAGAGAATATTATTTCTGTAAGAAATGCTCGTGTTGATACTATCGACACTAGAGAAGAAAGAGCAGCAAGAGAATTTGTTAGTACTGATACTACTACGGTTGTTACAGGTGAAAGAGATCAAACTGTACGAATTCGTCAAGAGAGATGGAATGTTGGTGACCCACTTGCACAATCCTTTAGTGTAGAAGATCCAACAGGTATTTTTGTTACTAGTTGTGATGTATTCTTCCAAAAGATAGACACTAATAATACACCTGTGATTTGTGAAATAAGACCTATGAGTAATGGTACTCCAACGACTGATGTTTTACCATTCTCACAAGTTTATAAAGATCCAGATGAGATTACTATTTCTCAAGATGGTAGTGTAGCAACTACATTTACATTTAAATCTCCTCTATATTTGGAAGGTGGAACCGAATATGCATTCGTTCTAAAATCAAATTCCAATCAATATAGAGTCTTTATATCCAGGGTTGGGGAAAATGATCTAATAACTGATGAATTTGTTTCTCAACAACCATTTATGGGATCTCTCTTTAAGTCTCAGAATGGATCAACATGGGATCCAAGTCAGTGGGAAGATCTTAAATTTACTATGAAGAGAGCAAAATTTGAGACTAGTGGTACTTTACAAGTTTATAGTCCTATTTTGGGTGAAGGAAATGCTCAAGTTCCTGTATTAATGCCAGATTCTATTAATTTACAATCTAGAAAGATTAGAGTTGGTCTAGGAACAACCTTAGCTGGCAACACATCAATGGAATTGGGAACTGAAGTCAGTCAAACTGGATCTACTGGTACTGGTAAGTTAGTTGGTTTCGCTGGTAGTTGTGCTCTTGCAGCAATGACAGTAGTAAATGCTGGTTATGGATATACTGATGGATCATTTACTGGCATTGGTCTCACTAATATTACTGGTAATGGTAGTGGTATGACAGCAACAGTTGTTGTTTCTAGTAATGTAGTTGCTTCTGCAACTGTAACAACTCCAGGAACTGGTTATCAGGTAGGTGATGTACTTGGATTTACTACAAGTATTGGTATTAATGGAAGATTATCTGTTGTTTCTCTTGGAGCAACTAATCAAATTATTCTGGATCAGGTTCAAGGAGATTTCTCTACTGGAGCTGGTACCACAATGTTGTACACTCAGACAACAACGGGTATTACAACACAAATGAACTGGGGTGCAGAAAGAATATATGGTAACACTTTAACCATAGTCCCTGTTACCGATGGTTTACACTTTACTGTAGATCATAAGAATCATGGTATGCACCATGAAACTAATAGAGTTACTCTTTCTAAGGTAGCATCTGACGTTTCACCAACCAAACTATCTTCTCCTTATGCTGCTGATTCTACAGCTTCTATATCGATTGATTCTAGTAGTGACTTTAGTACATTTGAGAATGTTGGTGTAGGTACTACCAATTTAGGTTATGCATTGATTGGAGATGAAGTTATCTCTTATTCTACTGCTAGCGGTAATACTTTAGGTGGAGTTACAAGAAATGTCGATTCTACTGAATCAAGAAATTATATTTCAGGACAATCTGTTTATAAGTATGAACTTGGAGGAGTATCCTTAAGGAGAATTAATGCCACTCACACATTAAGTGATGTTGGTATTCAGACCACAAGTACTCCAATTACATTTGATTCTTATACTATTAAGTTGGATACAAGTTCTTCTACAGGTGTTGGTAGAACGGATGGATTAAGTTTCCCTGTTCTTTATACAAATTCAACCAAATCTGCTGGTGGATATAAGTCTCGTGCAACGCAAAATATGCCATTTGAAGTAATTAGTCCAATGGTTACTAATCTTACTGTTCCTGGAACTAATCTTTCAGCAGAAGTACGTACTATTAGTGGAACTAGTTTGAACAATGGTTCTGGACAAGGTTCAGATACTCCATTTGTAGATAAGGGTTATGACTCTGTTGTTTTGAATAAGAACAACTATCTTGATTCTCCTAGAGTTATTGCTTCTAGAGTTAATGAAACAAATAATTCTAGTGTTACAGTACTTCCTGGTGATAGATCTCTTAATTTAACTCTTAATCTTACTACAGAGAATGATAAAGTATCTCCTTGGATTGATGCTCAAAGAATAAGTGCAATTTTGACTTCTAACCGTATTGATAATATGGTTTCTGATTATATAACTGATAGTAGAGTTGATACTATTGCAGCAGATCCAAATGCTTGTCAGTATATTTCTAAAGAGAATGTTTTAGAAACATCTGCAAACTCTATTAAGATTATCTTTGATGCTCATCTTAATGATTATAATGATGTAAGGGCCTTCTATGCTACTAGTGATGCAGAGAATTTTGATCCTGTATTTACTCCTTTCCCAGGTTATTTTAATCTAAATGAAAAAGGAGAGGTTATTGATTCTGCTAATAATGATGGAAGATCTGATACTTTAGTTCCTAAGTCTGATCCTACTGGATTTACTCCAGATAAATTAAATTACAGAGAGTATTCCTTTACTGTAAATAATTTACAATCATTCAAGGCTTTTAGGATTAAACTTGACTTTACTTCTACTAATCAAGCATTCGTACCAAGAATGTCTAATCTAAGAGTCATCACACTTGCATAATATGACATATCTTAAAGTACAAGGTCGTGATAATCTAGTTAAGAACTCTAGAACTAATTTTGTTGTTAATACCAATAGATCTGAATATGATGAGTATAAGTCTCGTCAAAAGAAAGCAGAATCTATGGAAGAAGATCTCGCTGAACTAAAAAGTGAGATGAATGAAATCAAGCAACTTCTAAGGAATCTAGCAAATGGCAACTAAAAAACTTACATTTGATCCAGAAGCTGGAGTAGCATTTGCTGCAGATTTAACTTTAAATGTTGGTGCAGATTTTACAGGAACTTTTGAGGTAGTAGATACTTCAAATACTGGATGGAATTTTTCTACCACTAACGCTGTGGGTATTGCCACTACAACAGGGTGGACAGGTTCATCTCAGATGAAGAAAAGTGTATCTGTTGGATCAGGATCTACTGCTACTGCAACTTTTATTGTTGGTATTGATACTACTAGTTCTACTGCAGGTAAATTTACCATTTCACTGGGATCTACTGCAACAAGAAATATAGCAGAAGGAAGATATGTTTATGATGTTCTTGTAAGTTCTGGTGCTACCGTTTACAGAATTGCCGATGGGAATATCATGGTAAGGGGTGGCGTTTCATCTGCACCCTAAATACTGAAGGAGGTATTGTATAAATGGCACAACCAGCAAGTAGAAACGAATTAAAAGAGTATTGTCTACGACAATTAGGTGCTCCTGTTCTGGAAATAAACCTTGCAGATGAACAGTGTCAAGATTTAATTGATGATGCTATACAACTCTTCAATGAACGTCATTTTGATGGTGTCCTGAATACGTATTTGAAATATAAGATAACTCAGGATGATATTGATAGGGGTAGAGCAAAACCGTCCTCTGGTCCAGGTATAACAACAACCAGTGCAACTTCTGATATTGATGGATCATCCGTACAGTTTGATTGGTATGAAAACAGTAATTATTTACAAGTACCACCAGCAGTTATTGGGGTAAACAAAGTATTTCATTTTGATGGCACTAACACTGTTACTAATAATATGTTTAGTGTTAAGTATCAGTTATTCTTAAATGATGTTTATTATTGGGGTGCTATTGAACTTCTGACTTATGCAATGACAAAAACTTATCTAGAGGATATTGAGTTTTTGTTAACAACTCAAAAGCAAATAAGATTTAATCAAAGAATGGATAGATTGTATCTTGATATTGATTGGGCTAGTATGACCGCAAATGATTATATTATTATCGATTGTTGGAGAACTCTTGATCCTAGTGATTATGCAAGAGTGTGGAATGATTCTTTCTTAAAACGATATCTCACTGCAACTATGAAAAGACAGTGGGGACAGAACTTACTTAAATTCCAAGGAGTTAAATTACCTGGTGGTATAGAATTAAATGGAAGACAAATCTATGATGATGCAGAAAAAGATTTAGAAGTCATCAGAGAGCAAATGTCTAACACTTATGAACTTCCACCATTAGATATGATAGGTTAAGAATATGGCACTTAACCCTTATTTTCAACAAGGTTCCAAGAGCGAACAAAATTTAGTTCAATCGCTTATTGATGAGCAGTTGAAGATGTATGGTGTTGAGATACATTATATGCCTCGTCAATATTTGAAGACTGATAATATTATGAATGAGGTAACAGAATCTTCTTTTACCGATGCATATCCTTTAGAAGCATATGTAGAAAATTATGAGGGATATGATGAGAATCCTACATTATTATCTAAGTTTGGAATTCAAGCCACAAATGAAGTAACCTTAACTATTTCTAGAGATAGGTGGGAAACTTATATTGAACCATTAATGAAGAATGAATCCAATATAAAATTAGCAACTAGACCAAAAGAAGGAGATTTAGTTTATTTCCCATTAGGAGATAGACTTTTTGAGATTAAGTATGTAGAGCATGAAAAACCTTTCTACATGCTAAGAGAAAATTATGTTTATACTCTGAGATGTGAACTCTTCCGTTATGAGGATGAAGTCATTGATACTGGTGTTGACGAAATTGATGATACTCTAGAGGCAACTGAAGGTGCTGATGGTGAAGATTTCATTATTGGTGGTACTCAACTCTTAACAGTAGTTGGTACTGCATCACAAGCAACTGCTGAAACAATGCTTGTTAATGGTGCTGTACAGTTTATTACTTTATCTGATAGAGGAAGTGGATATACCTATGCACCTAGAGTTGCAATATCTTCTGCACCATCGGGAGGTGTCCAAGGTATAGGTACAGTTTACTTAAAGAGTGGAATTGTTGTATGCTCTGGTGCTGCTGATCCTGCTGATCAAAAGTCAAGTGTAGTTCAAAGTGCATATTTAACCAATCCAGGTGCTGGTTATACTACAGGACCTGATGTTGAGTTCTTTGGTGGTGGAGGATCTGGTGCTGCTGCTACATGTGGAATGGGTAATGGTTCTATTGGTATTGTTACTGTTACATCGGGTGGTTCTGGATATAGCACAACTCCTACAATTACCTTTACTGCTGTTGGTACGGCTGCTACTGTTGGTGCTGCTGCCACCGCTGTTGTAAGTACTGCAGGAACAATCTCTGCTATTCATATATCTAATGCTGGTTCTGGTTATACCGTTGCACCAACAGTTACAATTGCTGCTCCTGCTACAAGTACTGGTTCTGGTAACTTCGCATTTAATGAAGTTATTACAGGTGGTACAAGTGGCACTACTGCACGAGTAAGGAAGTGGAATGCAGTTACAAGTGAACTAGAAGTTTCTACCGTAGAGGGAAGTGGATTCCGTAAAGGAGAGTCGATTACAGGTGGAACATCTGGTGCTGTTCATAGTATAAGACTAATAGATCTCACTAATTTTGATGATGGATATGCTGATAATGATGGATTTGAAACTGCTGCAGATGATATTCTCGACTTCACTGAAGGTAATCCGTTCGGTCAACCATAAATAAGATACTAGGTCTGTAACTATGTTTGAGTATTTTTATCACGAAATCTTTAGAAAGACTATCATTGGCTTTGGTACGTTGTTTAACGACATCTCCATCAAGCATACGGATGATGATGGAAATGAGCAGGTACAGAAAGTTCCTTTGGCATATGGACCTATTCAAAAGTTTTTAGCAAGATTAGAACAATCTCCAGACCTTAATAAAAGGGTTCAAATTACATTACCTAGAATGTCTTTTGAATTTGTAGGATTAACTTATGATTCTTCTAGAAAAGTTACTACAACACAGCAATTTACCGTAAAAGATAATACTACTGGGAAGAATACAAATAAAGCATTTATGCCTGTTCCATATACGATGCAATTTGAACTAGGCATTATGACGAAGTTAAATGATGATGCATTACAAATTGTTGAACAGATATTACCATATTTCCAACCTTCTTATAATCTTACAATTAAACTTGTAGAGTCAATGAAGGAAAAGAGAGATATTCCTATTGTACTCGAAAATGTAACATTCCAAGATGATTATGAAGGTGATTTTAATACTCGTAGAGTTTTATATTATACATTAAGATTTAGTGCAAAAACATATCTATTTGGTCCTGTTTCTTCTGCTACTGCAGATATTGTCAAGGCAGTTTCTGTCAGGTATCTTGCTGGTGGTTCCAAGAGTACAGAAAGAGATGTTACATACTCTGTTACTCCAAGAGCTATCAAAGATTACAATGATAGTGTTACTACCAATTTGGCAGAGGATATCACTGAAACCGCTACAACCTTCGAGGTAGATAGTGGAACTAGTCTCACTGCAGAAACTTATGTTGATGTTGATGGTGAGGAAATGTTTATTAATTCAATTAGTGGTAATAAGATTAGTGTTAAGAGAGGTCAAGATAGCACCACTGCTGCTGCTCATGTAAGAGGTGCTGCTGTGAAGGCTATTACATCTGCTGATGATGATCTAATTGAAATGGGTGATGACTTTGGATTTAGTGGCGAATACTCATGAAGATGACTAATTTAGACGATGCTTTTAATGTAGAATCTACAATTGTTCCTGCAGAAGAGAATGTTGGAATAACACCCGAACAAAAACCGGATAGATTCACTAAAGATGATATTGAAAAAGATTATGAGTATACTCGTGGCAATCTTTACAGTATTATAGAGAAAGGACAAGAAGCAATTAATGGAATTTTGGAACTTGCTCAAGAGAGCGAAATGCCAAGAGCATATGAGGTTGCTGGTCAGTTAATTAAAAGTGTCTCTGATGCTACTGATAAGTTAATGGATCTTCAGAAGAAATTGAAAGATGTTAACGAAGAGCAGCAACAGAAAGGACCCAATACTGTTAATAATGCATTGTTTGTAGGATCAACTTCAGAGTTAGCAAAACTATTAAAGTCTGGACTACCCAAAGAATCTAAATAAGATTGGGAGAGAAATCCCGAAGTATCAATTACTAATAGTCCTTAACAATGTCTGAAGACAATCTTGAAAATCTACCTTCAATAGAAGATCTTATAGTAGAATCGGAGTTACCCTCTGTTGAAGAATTTATTGAAAAAGAAAAGGACGAAGTAGAAGAGATTATAGAAGAAGAAGGTCTTGAAGAAGAAGCAATAGATGACAAAATATCTGTAGAAAGTCTTGGAGAGATATTACGTCTTATCAGCGATGTTAGAAAGGATATACCTAACATTCCTGAGATTAAGTATTACGACAAAGAATTAAAAGAGTTATCTGAGCATATTTGGGAAGTTAAAAGAAGCATTCCCGAAGAGAGAATCTATGATAATGAAGTAGAAGAATTATCTGCTCGGATTGAATCTTTAAAACAAGAGATTGCTGATATACCAGAAGCCAAGGTATATGATCAGGAAATTTCTGATCTTGATGATAGGATTGAGATTCTAAAGGAGTCTATTCCTGAGATTCCTGAACAGAAATTATATGATCTAGAAATAGAAGCAATTTGTGAGCAGATTGATAAAGTTCGATCTGAGATTCCAAATTTACCAGAATGGGTTAATGAAGATAGCCTTCCTGATCTTTCATGGGTTGGAAGGACTTTTAGTGTAATTGATGATGATTTTGTTAAGGTAAAAGATCAAATACAGACAGTTAGGGATAAGATTACTTTTGAGGTAAAAGAACTCACAGAATCATTAGAAACAAAAGATTTTGATAGAGGAGTAGATGTTAAGAATGTACAGGAAAATTTAGATGATACAAAGGATGAATTAAAGGAACAGATAAAGAAAACTTCTGATAAGATCTATGAGGAATTAAGAGAATCAGCTTTAAAGGTTTGGGATCATCATAAAGAGTTTAAAGATGATGATCGTAAATTAAAGAAGCAAATACTTGGTGAATATCAGGTATTAAAGAAGAATGTTAAAGAGCAGATTGATGAATTTAATAATAAGAATGTAGAAGCACAGCAGACCGTTAATACATCTCTTAGAGTATATTTTGAGCAATTACAAAAAGAGATTGCAGAACTTCCTGAAGTAAAATATTATGATGAGAATATTGATGATTTAAAAGAGGATATCTCTAAGTTAACTGAAAAGGTTGAAGATAAAGGAACGAATATTGCTGAACTTTATAGAATTGTTGAGGAATTAAAAGGAACTCAGGAAACCTTAACTGAAGAGGTTTCAAAGTATCCAAGTGATACTGACCCTGGAAGACCTATAACTCCTGATCCCAGTCAAAAACAGGGAAATGATCCTCTTACTGCAACTGATCAAACATATGCTACATTAGAGGATTTATCAAGGCATTATAGATTATTTGTTAATAGGGTTGAACAGCAATTATATACCATCGGTGGTGGTGGTGCTGGTTTCCTCAAAGATATGGCGGATGTCAGCTTTGATGAATCTACAGGAGAAAATAAACTTTTAATTTATGATGGATCGGATTGGGTAGGTATTGCAAGTACTGCATTATCTCCTACATTAACTTTAGATGATATATTAACCAATGGTAATACATCCACTGGAGGGATGACTGTTGGAACCATTACTGCAACTAATGGTTATTTTACTGGTATCTTTACAGCATCATCACTTAATTATGATACGGTAACTGATATCTATTCTACTGGTATTGTTACTGCAACCAAGGGTATACAGATTACAACTCTTGGTTTAAACATAGCATCTGGTATTGCAACTCTTACTGATGGACTTCGTGTAGGTTCTGCTGCTACCATAGCATCTAATGGTAATGCATCATTCTCTGGAGTAGTAACTGCATCAAGTTTTGTTGGTGATGGTACTGGATTAACAGGTGTTGCATCCACTGATAATATTCAAACTGGAACCCCAGCGAATTTCTTAAATAGCGTTAATATTACTGGTCTTACGACAGTTTCCAATCAGATAAACTTCGGAACTGCTGGTACGGCAGCTACAGTATATACAAATGGTAATGCTACATTCTCTGGAATTGTAACTGCTGCAAGTTATGTTGGCAATTTAACAGGTGATGTAACTGGAGATCTAACGGGTAATGCAGATACCTTTACGGTTACTGCAAATAATTCTACAGATGAAACTGTCTATCCAATATTTGTTGATGGTGCAACAGGAGCTCAAGGAGCAGAATCTGATACTGGACTTACATATAATCCATCTACAGGAAATGTAACGGCAGGAGCATTCACTGTTGGAACTGCTGCTACTGTATATGCTAATGGTAATATAACTGCAGGAATTGTAACTGCCACAGAATTTGTAGTTGGTGCTGCTGTTACAATTGGAAGAACTGATGGTAACGCTACATTTGCTGGTATCGTTACTGCTACAAGTTTTGTTGGAGATGGTTCTGGATTAACAGATGTTCCTGGTGGAGCATCTGAAGAAGATACTGCTGTTTCATCTACAAGTGCAACATCAGTATACTCTGTTGCTCATGCAGATTATCGTTCTGCATCTATTATTATTCAGATAACTCAAGGTTCTGCATATCAAGTAGGTCGATATTTGGTTATACATGATGGTACAACTGCAAGTATTTTAGAAGAATCTGCAGTTGCAACTGGATCTATGTTAGGAACATTTACTACTGGTATTGATGGAGCAAACCTTAAGGTTTATGTAAATATGGGTAGTGCATCATCTGCAACAGTTACAGTCTTAGCAACGGCATTGACGGTATAATGAAAAAGTTCAAAGATTATATAAATGAAGCAACACCGACCAATTCTACTGGTGCGAGTATTGCTAACTATGATCCATTACTTTTTCCTTATGATGATGAATTACTTTCTCAAGATTATCAAACTCCAGGACAATCTGGATTAGCAAAATGGAGATTCTCTAATGTATGGCCTGTTGAGAAATTATCGATGGCAGGTGTTGATGCTCAGGTAGCAGCATCAAAAGAATTTGTAGAACTGGAAGCTCAGAAAGTGGTAAATAAAATGAAGAGGACTTATCAGCAATTTATGGGAGTTAGATGAAAAACATTAATCAATTTATTGAAGAGGCGGCAAAGAAAAGGTGTCCAGAAGGACAGTATTGGTGCTATACTGACAAGAAATGTAAAAAGATTCCCAAAGGTTGGCATGTTATGCGAAGTGGGTATCTAGCTCGTGACTATGAGGAGAAAAAGAAAAATGGCAACGGTAATGGGTCCAATAACGGTAACGGAAATGGCAATGGCCATTCTGGCAATGGTAATGGTGGGAACGGCAACGGCGGTGGTGGCAATGGTGGTGGAGAATAAGTCTCCTATATAAGATAGAGTAATGGTCTGGTGAATGAAGAAGTGGATTGGTATTAGTTTAGGAACTATTCTTGGGATATCGCATGTTGGTATGATTAACATGTTATCTCAAAGTACCAAATATCCTAAGTTAAATTTACCAATTGGACAATATACTGCATATACTGTTAAAGCAGGACCTGAAGGATATTTTATAAATTATAGAGCACATGATCCTAAAGTCATGGCAACTGTAGAGAGGGTTAAACGTCCTGCTGGATTCTTAGGATTGGGTAAGAAAGAAGGAGTCATAGAAAGACAATATATGGCTGAAGGTGCTTTACATGTAACTCCTATGATAGGGAAGGATGGTAACCCACTTACTGCTAAACAGATTGCTTGTATCAAAGCACAAGGTAGTGGAGAATCTACTGGAAGATTAATTGGTGGTGGACTTGGTACTGCTGTAGTTGCTAATAGTAGTATCGCTTCAATTCCTGTAGTTGGATGGGTTTTGGCAGGAGCAATGACAATGATTGGTATGGATCAAGGTGCTGAAATTGGTGGTCAAATGGCACAAGACTTTAAGGGTTGTGAAGATCTTGAAGTGGAAGAAAAGATTAAGTGATTAAATAATTACATGTATGTAGTCTACGAAGAACACATTGAACAATTAGAGGAGGAGAATGCTGACCTCAAACAAGAGGTTCTCGTCCTCCGAAAGAGACTGCAATACTATAAATTTGTTGCGGAAGATGAAGAAAACGATAAATAGATAGGTATTGGTGTTTTTTATTACAATATGGGACCAGCTCAAGTTGCTGCTTTAGAAAATTGCGGTATTAAAGTGGAAGATTACGGCGAAGGAGTCGTCTTCCGCGATTTTGAGTCTTTTGATATAATTAAACCAGAACCTTTACAACCTACAACAACAAATATAAAATATGATGACCCTTTGGAAGAAGCAACACGTCTTCCAAATTACAACAAGACAGGCAATATAATAGACTGTTATCTGGCTTGGCGAGGAACTAACTACATGATAAAAATGTTTTTTCCATCCGTCAAAGTCCCATCACGCAGAGAAGTCCAGGATCAAGTGAGAAAAGTATATCCTGGTGCTAAACTCTGGAACTACCAAGTTTCTAACTATGACCCAGGAGAACCACTCCTCCAAGCGGGAGGACAAAAATAAAACTAAAGAACTAGAAAAAAAAGATAAAGAATTAAAAAACCTCAAAAAAATTTTAGAACTACAACAAAAAACTATAGATCACAACAGAAGATTTGGACACTATGAAATGATGTAATTATGCCTGTAATGGATGACGTATATTTGGGTAACCCCCTTCTTAAGAAGGCGAATGTCCAACAAGAGTTTACAAAGGAGCAAATCCTGGAATTCATGGCCTGTAAGCATGATCCAGTTTATTTTGCTAAACAACATGTAAAAATTGTTTCTCTTGATGAAGGTCTTGTACCTTTTGAACCTTATCATTTTCAAGAGACATTAATTAAAAGATTTCACGATCATAGGTTTAACATTTGTAAGATGCCTCGTCAGACTGGTAAGTCTACCACATCGGTATCTTACTTATTGCATTATGCTGTGTTTAATGATAATGTTAATATTGGTATTCTTGCTAACAAGGCAGCAACTGCTAGAGACCTTTTAGGTAGATTGCAGACTGCATATGAGAATTTACCTAAGTGGATGCAACAGGGTATTATATCCTGGAATAAAGGTTCATTGGAGTTGGAAAATGGTTCGAAAATCTTGGCTGCGTCTACCTCTGCTAGTGCTGTTAGGGGTATGTCTTTCAATATCCTATTCTTGGATGAATTTGCTTTTGTTCCCAATCACATCGCTGAGTCTTTCTTTGCTAGTGTTTACCCTACTATTACTTCTGGTAAATCGACCAAGGTAATAATGGTTTCTACCCCTCACGGGATGAATCATTTTTATAGGTATTGGCATGATGCAGAAAAAGGAAAGAATGAATATGTTCCTACTGATGTTCATTGGTCTGAAGTTCCAGGAAGAGATGATGTATGGAGAGAACAGACAATTGCAAACACATCTGAACAACAGTTTAAGATTGAGTTTGAATGTGAATTCTTAGGATCTGTTGATACTCTTATTGCACCAAGTAAATTAAGAAGTCTTGTTTATGAAAATCCTAAAACAAGAAATGCTGGATTAGATGTTTATGAAGATCCTAAACCAAAACATGATTATGTTTGTACAGTAGACGTTGCTCGTGGAGTAGGTAATGATTATTCAGCTTTTGTGGTGGTAGATATTACTGAGTTTCCTCATAGAGTAGTTGCTAAATTTAGAAATAATGAAATTAAACCGATGCTTTTTCCAAGTGTCATATATGAAGTAGTTAAAAATTATAATAATGCTTTTGTTCTATGTGAAGTAAATGATATTGGAGATCAAGTAGCATCTATATTAAACTATGATTTAGAGTATGAAAATCTTTTAATGTGTTCTATGAGAGGTAGAGCAGGTCAAATTGTAGGTCAGGGATTTTCTGGTAAGAAAACACAACTTGGAGTGAAGATGTCAAAAACGGTTAAGAAGGTCGGTGCTCTTAACTTAAAGACGATTATAGAAGCTGATAAACTAATATTCAATGATTATGAAATATTAAGTGAATTAACAACCTTTATTCAAAAGAGTAATTCCTTCGAGGCAGAAGAAGGATGTAATGATGATCTCGCAATGTGTTTGGTCATATATGCGTGGTTAGTACAAGGAGAGTACTTTAAAGAACTTACTGATCAGGATGTAAGGAAAAGATTATATGAAGAGCAGAAGAATCAAATAGAACAAGATATGGCACCATTTGGATTTATTTCTGATGGAATGGACGATACTAGTTTTGTAGATGCAGAAGGAGATCGATGGCATACAGATGAGTATGGGGATCGATCATATATGTGGGAGTATATGTAAACGTGCAAAACAATAAATAATTTTTAGATTAATCTGAGAATCGGAGAAAAAAAACATGGCGACTCCTCAATTATCTCCTGGAGTATTGGTCAGAGAGGTTGATTTAACGCAGGGAAGAGCTGATAATGTACTGGATAACATCGGTGCAATTGCTGGTCCTTTTAGAATTGGTCCGGTAGATGACCCAATTGATGTTACTACAGAAGAAGATCTTATCAATAGTTTTGGTAAGCCTCTTTCTACAGATGCTCAATATGAGTACTGGATGAGTGCAGCATCTTACTTGTCATACGGAGGAGTTCTAAAAGTTTGTAGAACTGACGACAGTGATATGGGGACATCAAATGCTGGTGTCGGTATTGCTTCTACTACAGTTACTGGTGGTGGTTCCTTAAAAATTAAGAGTTACGATGACTATAATGCAAATTGGAATTCAGCAACAGACTTCTATTACGGAGCAAAAACTCCTGGTTCTTGGGCTAACGGATTAAAAGTTTGTCAGATTGATGACTTAGCAGACCAAAGGTTGGGTATTACAACTACTGATCTTAATGAAGCAGGTGCTATCATTGGATATGCTGTTACGGCAGCTTTAAGTAGTGTAGTTCTACCTGGTATTGGTACTACATCAACTTATAGTGGATACCTCAAGGGTATTATTACGGGTGTATCTACTGATTCAACAAACAGTGAATCTACCATTGATGTTAGGATTACCGCACGAGTTTCAAGTGCTGGTACAGAAACAAGGATTGATTACGCAGAAAATGCTCAGTATGCTGCGTTCGATACTTCAGACAGTATTTGGTTTGTAAACAACTCTGGTATTAACACTGGTACAACTGGTGGTGGTATTGCTGCTGTAGCATTTACACCAACCACGGCAAAAGATTGGTACAATGAGCAGACTCTAGGATTAGAAAACTCAACAGTTTACTGGAAGTCTCTTGCACCAAAACCAATCACTAACGTATATGTAAGTGATCGCAATGGTAAGAACGATGCAATGCACGTTGCTGTTGTTGATGATTTCGGTACAGTTAGTGGAATTCAAGGTAACATCCTTGAGAAGCATTTGAGTATATCTAAAGCAGAAGACTGTGTATCTGCAGTAAATTCTCCTCAGAAAATTTACTACAAACAGTATCTTGCAGATTTCTCAACAAATCTATATGCTGGATATAATCCATCACAAGCTAGAGATGCTTACTGGTTAACCGAACCAAGATCAAGTGGTTTCGCATCAACATGTGTTACTTACACAACTGCTCAAGGTTTATGGGGACAAAAAGCACAAGACACAAACTTCTCCTCAATTGGAAATATTACCTACGCTTTAGGCGGTGGTACTGACTACTCTTCCACAATTCCTGCTGCTGGTGAGAATGGTGGAATGACTGCAACTCTTGCTTCACTTAAGACTTCTTATAATAAGTTTGAGAATAAAGATGAGATAGCAGTTGACTATCTAATCATGGGTCCTGGTCTTGGTGCTAGAGATCTATCTCAAGCAAAAGCAAATCATCTAATTTCTCTTGCAGGAGCAAGAAAAGATTGTGTTGCTTGTATTGGACCACATAGAGCAGATTTGGTAAACATTACTGATACTGGTACTCAAACAACGAATCTACTTACCTACTATAGCCCAATCAATTCCTCATCTTATGCGGTATTTGATAGTGGTTATAAGTACACTTATGATAGATTTAATAATGAGTTTAGATACATTCCATGTAATGGAGACGTTGCTGGTCTAATGTGTCGCACAAATATTAATGCTTATCCTTGGTTCTCTCCTGCTGGACAGCAAAGAGGTATCTTAAATAATGTTATTAAACTAGCATACAACCCAACTAAGGATCAAAGAGATCAACTTTATCCTCAGAGAGTTAACTCAATTATTACTCAACCTGGAACTGGAACTCTTCTTTATGGAGATAAGACAGGTCTATCATACCCATCTGCGTTTGATAGAATCAACGTTCGTCGTTTGTTCCTTACTATTGAGCAAGCACTTGAGAATGCTGCAGAAGCACAACTCTTTGAACTCAATGATGAGTTGACAAGAGCAAACTTCAGAAACATTGTTGAACCTTATCTAAGGGATGTTGAGGCAAAACGTGGTATTTACGGATTCCTAGTTATTTGCGATACTACAAATAACACTCCTGATGTTATCGATAACAATGAATTTAGAGCAGACATCTATCTGAAACCTGCCAAGTCTATCAACTACGTAACACTTACGTTCGTTGCTACTAGAACAGGCGTTTCATTTGAAGAAGTCGCTGGTCGCGCTTAATTCGATATATTATCTAAATAACTAACAGGAGGATTAAAGAATTATGGCAACATCCAGAGAAAACAAAACAATTTCTCAGTTTAAAGCTGCCCTTATTGGGGGTGGTGCAAGACCGAATTTATTCGAAGTTGAATTAGCTGCTTTGCCAGCAGGAATTGAGTGGGATGCAGACAGCTTCCGATATATGTGTAAGGCAGCATCAATGCCAGCATCTAATATTGCACAAATTGATGTTCCCTTTAGAGGTCGTATTTTTAAAGTTGCTGGAGACAGAACAGTTGATGTTTGGTCAATCACAGTTATTCAGGATGAGAATTTCAGATTAAGAAATGCATTTGAGCAATGGGTCGAATTAATTGCCAAGTTAGAAAATAACTTAGGTGCAACCGATCCTTCTGCATATATGTCAAATGCTAAGGTATTCCAACTTGGTAGAGGATCAGCTCCGAATAGCACAACAAATGCTGGAGATACAAATGCGGTATTAAAGGAGTATGAATTTATAGACATTTTCCCAACAACCGTATCTTCTATTGATTTATCATATGATTCTTCTGATGCTATCGAAGAATTTACAGTAGATTTCCAAGTTAACTCCTTCTCATTATCTGGGGCTGGCAGTCCAAACGGCTAACTAAATAGTCAAAAGGATAAAAATAAATTATGGCAAGGCTTTTTGGATTCTCTATTGAGGATCAAGAACCACTATCTCCGTCTGTAGCATCGCCCATTCCTCAAAATAATGAGGATGGGTCTGATCACTATTTGAGTAGTGGTTTTTTTGGTTCCTATGTTGATATTGAAGGAATCTTTAGAACTGAATTTGATCTTATTAAAAGATATCGTGAAATGGCACTTCATCCTGAAGCGGATAGTGCTATTGAAGATATTGTAAATGAGGCAGTTGTCAGTGATCTAAATGACACTCCTGTTGAAATTGAATTATCTAATCTTAATGCTAGTGATGGTATTAAAGATAAGATTAGAGCAGAGTTTAAATTTATTAAAGATCTTCTAGACTTTGATAAAAAGGCTCATGAGATTTATAGGAATTGGTATGTTGACGGAAGAATCTATTATCATAAGGTAATAGATATTAAAAATCCCCATGAAGGGATTCAAGAGTTGCGTTATATTGACGCAATGAAAATGCGTTATATCCGTCAGGAAAAGAAAAGTGAGGGTGACAAATATAATGTAACCAAAATGACGAGCGATAATCCAATGGATTATACGTTCCCTAAAATTGAAGAATATTTCATTTATAATCCTGGTCCTGCATATCCAACTGGTAATATTAATGCCAAGGGTGCAAGTCAAGGCATTAAGATGACTCGTGATTCTGTCACTTATTGTACATCTGGTCTAGTTGATAGAAATAAAGGTGTAACACTTTCATATCTCCATAAGGCAATCAAGTCACTCAATCAACTTAGAATGATTGAGGATAGTCTTGTTATTTACAGATTATCTCGTGCTCCAGAGCGTAGGATTTTCTATATTGATGTAGGTAACTTGCCTAAGATTAAAGCAGAGCAATATCTCAGAGATGTGATGATGAGATATCGGAACAAACTTGTATACAACGCAGATACAGGAGAGATCCGTGATGACAAGAAGTACATGGCAATGCTTGAAGATTTCTGGCTGCCTAGAAGGGAAGGAGGTCGTGGAACTGAAATTTCTACTCTTCCAGGAGGTCAAAACCTTGGAGAGATCACGGATATTGAGTACTTCAAAAAGAAATTATATAGGTCGCTCAATGTACCCCCATCAAGAATGGACGGAGAAGGAGGATTTAACCTGGGAAGATCCTCAGAGATACTAAGAGATGAATTAAAATTCACTAAATTTGTTGGACGTTTGAGGAAGAGATTCTCAAATATGTTCAATGATATGCTGAAAACTCAGTTATTATTGAAGAATGTAATCACTCCAGAAGACTGGGAAGTAATGAGTGAGCACATCCAATATGACTTCTTATATGATAATCATTTCTCAGAATTGAAGGAAACAGAACTCTTTAATGAGAGAATTGCTGTTGCTGCAACTGCAGAACCATATATTGGTAAGTACTATTCACAGGACTATGTAAGACGTAAGATTCTTAGACAGACTGATGAAGAAATTCTAGAACAGGATAAAATCATTGAAAAGGAAATTTCTGATGGTAAGATCTTTGATCCAATGACAACTGATCCTGAAACTGGTTTACCACTTGGCGCAGAACTAGAAATGCAAGCGGGGGCTGGGGTAGATAGTGCTGGTGCTCCTGTTGCTGAACCAGATTTAGAATCCGAAGTAATAGAAGACAAACCAAAGAAAATGCCTAAGGGAGGCGAAATATAAACCCCTAGTGTTAAGACACTATAAATACTAGGGATTAAACTATTTTATTACTAAATATGGATGAATTAATGGATATGATGGTGAGTGATGAGTCGCCATCTCAAATTAGCGATAAAATTAAAGATCTTCTTTTTGCAAAATCAGCAGAAAGAGTAGATGGACATCGCCCTGACGTGGCATCATCTTTATTTGGTGATGAAGAACCTGAAGTTGAAAGTGAAGTAGATACAGAAGTAGACGCAGAAGCAGAGACAGATGTTGAAGCTGAAGTTGATACAGAAGTAGAAGCAGAAGTCGAAGAAGTTCCTTCGGATGAAGTTGAAAAATCTACTGCAAAAGTTTTCTAAATAACTATTAAATGGACCTTAAGTATAATGGCACTTAGACCCGTCGGCGCAGGAGGATCTCTTGCAATATCTGGAACAGCAGTCACTTCAAGTGCATTTGATGTTCAGTCAAATGTAATACGACTTACTGCAGTAGATGCAGGATGTCATGTAATAGTAAAATCTGGTGTTGCTGAAACTGTAGGAGAAACTAATACTTATATCCCTGCAAATACTTCATTAAGTCTTGCTCAAACAAAGGGATCAAATATCGTCGATAGTATTACTGCTGCTAACCCTTGTGTTGTATATGCACCAGAAGGTACTCAATGGCCATTTGTTATAGGTGATTGTGTAGGATTAACTACTGGATCATGTGATAGTAACTGGACTAGTAAAATTAGTTACGCTGAAGTAACTGCAGTATGGAACGGTAATGCTGGACCATATAACAGTGACTTTAAAGCTAAACTAACTCTTGGTAATGTTAATACAAGTGGTATTTCTACTGCTTATACAACTAATTTGGGACAGTCCATAGTCAGACAACATAAAGTGAGTGTTGTAAATGAAAAAGGGAATGCTAATAAAGGTTCCTTATATTATCAACAAGTTCAAATCTCAGGGGACGGTTAACGCAATGAAACTCATTAGAGAAGAAATTGAATCAGTAGAATTTCTTGTCGAAAATAAGGGCGGCAGGAAATCAATGTATATCGAAGGCGTTTTCTTACAAGGAAACATTAGAAACCGTAATGGTAGAATGTATCCTATGGAGACTCTCCGTAAAGAGGTTGGACGTTACAACGAGAATCATATTCAATCAGGAAGAGCACTTGGCGAATTGGGTCACCCTGAAGGTCCAACTGTAAACCTTGATCGTGTTTCTCATAAAATTATTTCCCTAAAAGAAAATGGATCTAACTTTATAGGTAAAGCAAAGATTCTTAGTACCCCAATGGGTAAGATTGCTTCTTCTCTTGTTGAGGAAGGAGTAAAACTTGGTGTTTCTTCTCGTGGTATTGGTTCATTAAGACCAACCAAAGAAGGAATTAATGTTGTTGGTGATGACTTCGTATTAGCAACTGCTGCTGATATCGTTGCTGATCCTTCAGCTCCCGATGCTTTTGTAGAGGGAATTATGGAAGGAAAGGATTGGGTTTGGGATGGAGGAGTTCTACGTGAGAAGTTCGTAGAAAGAACCTATAAGGAGATTAATACCTTAACCACCCAAAAGAAACTCGATGAGAATAAATTAAATCTATTTAATGATTTCTTATCAAATTTATAAAACTTCTAAATAAATATAGATTTTAACTACGGAATCGGAGTATTAAAAATGTCTCGTGGCACAAAATTACAAAAAATGGAAGAAGAAGTGAAGCAATCCAAGACTGCTGTTAACGCTAATGCGAAACCTGGGGAACCTATGGAGAAGCTTAGCACTGGCGGCATACCACCAAATGTGGAGGACTTGGGCGGACCTACACCAGAAAACTACAAGGTGGATGATGATTCAGCTAAACTGAAGACTCCTGGTGGCACGTTAAAGCAAGTTTCCGATGTAGTTACTAACCGTAAAGGTAAAACTGCCAAAGAAGAAGTGGAACCCACAGAAGATCAGGAAATTGTTGCTGAAGACGAAGTTACTACTGACGAAGTAGTTTCTGAGGAAGAAGTGACTGAAGAAACTCCTTATAACATCGAAGATGATGTTAATGCACTTCTAGGTGGCGAAGATCTTTCCGAAGAGTTTAAAGCGAAAGCAAAAACAATCTTCGAAGCAGCACTTAATTCTAAAGTTGCCGAGATTAAGGGAGCATTAGATGAAGAGTATGCTGAAAAACTTGAGGAAGGAGTTGCAGAAGCAAAAGCAGCCCTTGCCGAAAGAGTTGATTCTTACTTAGAGTACGTTGCCGATGAGTGGTTCACTGAGAACCAGTTGGCAGTAGAGAACGGACTTAAGGAAGAACTTACCGAATCATTCCTTGGTGGAATGAAGAGTCTTTTTGAAGAACATTATGTAACAATCCCTGAAGACAAATATGATGTCCTTGAGAGTATGGTAGAAAAACTTGATGACATGGAGACAAAACTCAATGAGCAAATTGAGAAGAACATCGGTTTAAACAAGCGTCTCGCAGAGTCGGTTGCTGATGGTATCCTCGATGAAGTTTCTGAAGGTCTTGCGGCCACTCAGAAAGAGAAGCTCGCTTCACTTTCCGAAAGTGTAGAGTTTGCAAGTGAAGACGAATATCGTGAAAAGTTGGAGACATTAAAGGAATCTTATTTCCCCGCCAAAGGCGCATCTCCAAATGCTAAATCTGAAACTCTCTCAGAAGGCGTAGACGTATCACCTGAGGTTGCTCAGGGAAGTATGGCTGGTTATCTGAAGACACTTTCAGCAATGAAGCAATGAATTAAACATTAACGTAAACCTATTATTTTAAGCAAATGTTCCAATCAGAACAGTTGCAGGAAAAGTGGAAGCCCCTTCTTGAGTATGAAGGTCTAGATGAAATCAAAGATCCTCATCGTAAAGCGGTTACCGCCGTCCTGCTAGAAAACCAAGAGAAATTCCTCCGTGAGGAGGCAGCTTTCGGATCAGGTATCAACCTGATGGAAGCAGACGGACCTACTAACAGAGCAAACGCTGCTGGAGCCCAAGGTGGTTTCGGTGCTGATGCTACTGCTGCTGGTCCTGTCGCAGGTTTCGACCCTGTATTGATTAGTCTAATACGTCGCTCTATGCCAAACTTGGTCGCTTATGACCTTGCTGGTGTACAACCAATGAGTGGACCTACTGGACTCATCTTCGCAATGCGTTCACGCTACATCAACCAGACCAGTAACGAAGCACTCTTCGACGAAGCAGATACTGGTTATTCAGGATCCAACGCTGGATTTGGTAACACCTCTGGGTGGACTGATCCTAACGCTGGTTTCGGTACTACCACAACTGGTGGTGTTGATGGTCGTGGTGGCACAAACCCTGCTGTACTTAACCCAACCGCTACTGCATCCTCTGTAGGATATAGAGTTGGTCAGGGTATGTATACTGGTGATGCTGAAGCACTCCAGGGTACAGGTACCCAGGCATTCAACCAGATGGCATTCTCCATCGAGAAAGTCACGGTTACTGCACGTTCCAGAGCACTAAAAGCCGAGTATTCACTCGAACTTGCTCAGGACCTTAAGGCAATCCACGGTCTGAATGCAGAAGCAGAACTTGCTAACATCCTAAGTACTGAGATCCTCGCTGAAATTAACCGCGAAGTTATCAGAACTATCTACAAGGTTGCTGAGCAAGGTGCTGTACAAAACACCGCAACTGCTGGTATATTTGACCTCGACGTTGACTCCAACGGTAGATGGTCAGTTGAGAAGTTCAAAGGACTTCTATTCCAGATCGAGCGCGACGCTAACGCAATCGCACAAAGAACTCGTCGCGGAAAGGGCAACATCATCATGTGTTCTGCAGACGTAGCATCTGCACTAACCATGGCTGGTGTTCTTGACTACACTCCTGCCCTTAACGCCAACCTTAACGTTGACGACACTGGTAACACCTTCGCTGGTGTGCTCCAAGGTAAGTATCGCGTCTACATTGACCCATACTCTGCCAACCTTACAAGTGCAAACGCTGCACCAACAGGTGGTAACCAGTACTACGTTGTCGGTTATAAAGGTTCCTCACCTTATGACGCTGGACTGTTCTACTGTCCTTACGTTCCACTACAGATGGTACGTGCCGTCGGTGAGAATTCCTTCCAACCAAAAATTGGATTTAAGACTCGCTATGGTCTTGTTGCTAACCCCTTCTCACAAGGAACTACACAAGGTCTTGGTGCTCTTAACCTTAACTCTAACCGCTACTATCGTCGCGTTGCTGTTAAGAACCTCATGTAAGAAGAAGATGGATATATTCCATTCTTACTGCAAAGACTCACCTTCGGGTGGGTCTTTTTTTATGCATAAATAAAATCTAAATGGCGCAATTAATTACCGATGCTACAGTATCCCTAAAGATTGAGGGAGTTATTTCAGAATTACATCCAGAATTTAATAAGCAACAGATACAAGAGGTTGCACATTTTGTTTTTCATAGAATGAATATGATACCTTTAAGAAAACAGGCTGAGAAATTAATAGAAGAATATGTTGATGAGGAATTGGGCATAAACCTATAAACTAAATAAATCTGTAAACTTATGTTACGCACCATGTTTTGCAAATTCTCTAAAATGACTCTAGAGGAACGTCGTGAGAAGAAATTAAAAATGTATAATTTCTTTGAAGAGTCTCTAGAGGAAAGATTAGCAGGAGTTAAAGCTGCTAAAGCAAAATTAGAAGAACAGATGTCAAAGGAGGTCTAAATACATAAGGAGACCTGCATGAACTAATGGCCCGTCCATCACAGATTGAAAATAGAAATTTTCTCTCACCTACTGGTTTTAAATTTAACTTGAAGAGAAGTCCAGGTGTTGCATTCTTTTGTAATAGTGCTAATATTCCAGACTTAAATTTTGGTGTAGCAACTCAACCTACTTATCTCAGAGATATACCAACTCCTGGTGATAAGATAGATTTTGGTGATTTACAATTAAGATTCCTGGTAGATGAGAATCTTAAAAACTATATGGAGATTCAGAATTGGATTAGGGGATTAGGTTATCCAGAAGAGGTGCAAGAGTTTAGGGATTTAGATGCAGGTGGACAACAATCTAAACAACCTTATGCACAATCAGGACATGATATTTACTCTGATGGTACTCTTCAGATTTTAAGCAGTAATTTTATTGCTAAGTTCAACGTTAATTTTAAAGATTTGTGGCCTTACTCCTTGACAACTTTGAGTTTTGATGCTACAGATACAGATATAGAATACTTTACAGCAGACGTAAGTTTCAAGTATACTACCTATAACCTTACTGATTTAGCCAACAAACCTTTATGATTGATCTGGATGATCTCCAGAAGATGTGGGAAAAAGATTCAGAAATTGATAGAGATAATCTACATGAAGAATCCTTGAAGATCCCTTCTCTTCATGCGAAATACTTTGACATTTATAATAAAATATTCCTCCTAAGAAAGAAGGCAGAACAGCAGAGGAAGAATATCCGTCATGAACGGTATGAGTATTTTAGTGGGAAAGCAGACCCAGAAGTATATGTAGAGAATCCTTTTCCAAAGAAGATAAGGGATAAGGATACTATGCAGAAGTATTTGGATGCTGATACTAAACTTTCTAATACTTCCTTAAAGATAGATTATTATGATACAATGTTAGTATACTTAGAAAGTATTCTTAAAGTAGTACAGAACAGGACATATCAAATTAAGAATGCAATTGAATATATGAGATTTCAAAGTGGGTTGGGATAGTGGTTGAGGTTATTAATAATATAATACCAGTAGAATATCAACTGGAAATTAAAAATTATATATTTCACAGTGATTTTCCTTGGTTTTATAATGACAAAACAGTATATTCCCTTCTCATAGAAAATCATCCTCAGTTCACTCATACTCTTATTAATAATGGGGTTATAAAAGATGAGTGGTTATGTCCTAGAATACTTCAATTTTTCACTCAAGCAATACCAGAATTTAAAACTCATAGATTGGATAGATGTAAAATTAATTTTAATCTTCCTCATAGAAAGAAAGATATTCAAACCCCACATATAGATTCTGATACTGAAGGAGCAGTCAGTTACATTTATTTTATTAATGATTCAGATGGACCTACTAGAATATATCATAGTAAATGGAATACTCAAAAGATTAATCCAACTCAGGGAAGGGCAATAAAGTTATCATCTAATCAATTACATAGTGGTAATATCCCTGTTAAATATCAAGGAAGGTATGTAATCAATTTCGTATTTGAACCAAAATGATGAAACCAATGGCTGCACCCAATATAGGGTGGATTGAAACTAAATTAAATGAGGAACATATAAAATTCCTCTGGGATAGAATTAAGAATCGTAGAAAGGAAACTTATAAACATATATTAGCAGGTAATATATCTGGTAGTTATGAGATTACTGATAAGGATAATTATTTTCTAAAAAATGTTTTGTCACAACATGTAGAAATGTATGTTGACATGGCAAAGAAGCATCCTATACGAGAACATGCTATGGGAGATCTAGAGTTAGCTCTTAATGGATTCTGGGTTAATTATCAACGTCAAGGAGAATTTAATCCATACCATCATCATGGTGGAATTTATTCATTTACTATATGGTTAGATATTCCATATGATTGGAAACAACAAAATAAATTAGAATTTTTAGATGGGATGAAAGAGGAGGATAAGAAAGCAGGTATTTTTGAATTTGAATATACTGATATTCTAGGAGGGATTAGAAACTTTGGATATCGTTTAGATAAGTCTCTTGAAGGAACAATGTTATTTTTCCCTGCAGCATTAAGACACACGGTATATCCATTTTATGAATGTGATAAACAACGTATTTCTGTAGCAGGAAACGTATGGTTGGTTCCTAGAAAAGAGATTGACAGAGGGAAATAAATAATCCTAGATGCATGGATTAAGTGATCGACACATCGGCGAATGTTGTCATCGGAAAAGCAAATGAAGTTTTTCTACAGATAAACGCTGAGCCACATATTCAGTATGAATTAAGAGACCACTTCACTTTTCAAGTTGAAGGGGCTAAGTTCATGCCTCAATATAGAAAGAGGAACTGGAATGGTGAGATTCATTTATTTGATTTAAGATCAAAAAGAATTTATATAGGACTGTTAGATAGAATAGTTGCTTTCTGTCACAAACATGATTACACATATAAGTTTGTAGACAATGAATATTATGGAGCACCCTTTGAAGTAAATGAAGGGATCTCATACCAGGGTGTTAAAGATTATATGAATGCTATATGTTGTCATTCACCCAGGAAATACCAAGTTGAGGGAGTATATGATGCATTGAGGCACAATAGAAAATTATTGATATCTCCCACTGCATCCGGTAAATCTCTAATGATTTATTCTCTTGTAAGATATTACGTAGATAAAGGTCAAAAAATCTTGCTAGTTGTTCCCACGACATCTCTTGTAGAGCAGATGTATAAGGATTTTCAGGATTATGGTTGGGATTCTGAGTCATACTGCCACCGTATCTATGCGGGTAAAGAAAGAACCAATGAGTATCCCGTTACTATTACAACCTGGCAATCTGTCTATAAATTAGAAAGATCCTTCTTTGAAGATTATAACGTAGTCATTGGTGATGAGGCTCACTTATTTAAGAGTAAGTCATTAGTATCTATAATGACAAAATTACACCATGCAAAATATAGATTTGGATTTACTGGAACACTTGATGGAACTCAAACTCATAAGTGGGTATTAGAAGGTTTGTTTGGTCCATCTTATAAGGTAACAAAGACTGATGAATTAATGAGACAGGGACACCTTTCTCAATTAGATATTCAATGTCTTGTATTAAAACATCCTGCTCAGAAATTTGAAACCTATGAGGATGAACTTCAATATATTATTAGTCATGAACAAAGAAATAAATTCATAACTAATTTGACATTGGATTTAAAAGGAAATAGTTTAGTGTTATTCAGTAGAGTAGAAACACATGGTGCAATACTTTACAATCTAATAAATACTAATAAGCGAGGTGATAGAAAGGTATTCTTCGTCCACGGAGGTGTTGATACCGAAAAGAGAGAATTGATTCGTGAAATAACCGAACAGGAAAAAAACGCAATCATTGTTGCTTCTTATGGTACTTTCTCTACCGGAATTAATATTAAGAACCTCCATAATATTATTTTCGCCTCTCCTTCGAAGTCAAGGATTCGAAATCTCCAGTCCATTGGTAGAGTTCTCCGAAAGGGAGCGAACAAAGTTAAAGCAATTTTATACGATATTGCCGACGATTGTTCTTATAGGTCCCGCAAAAACTACACATTAAACCATCTAATAGAAAGAATTAAGATTTACAACGAAGAAAATTTTAACTATGAAATAATCACTATACAACTAAAGAAATAATGGAAGAAGATTTTTACGCAACAATAAAATTTAAATCTGGCGAAGAGATATACGCTAAGGTAGCAGCCTCTGAGGAAGAAGGAAGAACAATGCTAGTAATTCACCACCCCATTACTGTTGCTGAAGTTAAGTCTCGTGCTGGAACTGTAGGATATAAAGTAGAACCTTGGTTAAAGACGACTAGAGAAGATATGTTTATTATTAATCTTGCAGATGTATTAACTTTATCTGAATCTTCTGATGTAGAGATGATTGAAATGTATCAAAGATTTGTACAAGATTCTGCTAGAGATAGAAGACATGGACAACACATTAGTAAAAAGATGGGATATGTTGCTACTGTTAATGATGCTAAAGATCTTTTAGAGAAACTTTATAAACTTCCTAATAACAAAAAGAAAAGTAGCTAAGGTAATCCCTTGAACCCTGACAGAGTTATTCTACTGTCACTCTGTCACCTTGTCAACTATGCGTAGAGATGTTATAATTTCTACATAATAGTGATAATGACTTATGATAAAACCAGGTACTATGGCGAAACGCAAAAGGTCGGAACACTATGTCAACAATAAGGAGTTTCTTGCAGCATTGATTAGGTATCGTGAAGATGTCGAGATTGCAAAGTTGCAAGATAAAACCAAACCTGTTATACCTCGTTATATTGGTGACTGTTTCTTAAAGATTGCTAATCATTTGTCATTCAAACCTAATTTTGTAAACTACATGTTCAAGGAGGACATGATCTCTGATGGAATCGAAAATTGCGTTCAGTACATACATAATTTTAATCCTGAGAAATCCCAAAATCCTTTTGCTTACTTTACGCAAATTATACATTACGCATTTCTCCGCAGAATACAAAGAGAAAAACGTCAATTAGAAATTAAAAATAAGATTCTTGAAAGATCTGGTTATGATGAGGTCTTTTATGGTGACGGAGTTGACGGAAGTGATACTTCAGACTATAATCAAATCAAGGATGCAGTGCATTCTAAGTTACGTTATTAATGGAGGTAGTCCGATTTAAGCATATTTTTCCTGTGTTTGTCGGTGATTATCCTTTTGCTGATAAACTTAAAAAGGAAGTACTAGATGTCGTAGATTCCTACCCTGATAAACAGGGTAGGCGAACTAATGTTAAAGCTGTCATGAGTGAGTGGGATATAAGATCTGCTCAGATTGATCGGTTTAAGAAATATATATTGAATGAATTGGATAAAAAGGATCCACTCTATACTCCAGATAATCTAGAGGTAAGTTGTGTTGATCCTTATTTTATTGACTTTTGGGTGAATGTTTATTCTAAAGGTGATCATGCAATTCGTCATCAACATCGACCTGCTAGGTGGAGTTTAGTTTATTTCTTACAATGTAAATGGTATCATTCTTCTCTTATTTTTCCTATGAGTAGGAAAAGAATACGACCTAAAGAAGGAAGATTTGTTCTTTTTCCTGCTTACTTAGAACATGAAGTTCCTAAACATCGTTTCAATGATAAGAGAATAACCTTTGCAGGGAATATTGAATACACTTATAAAAACCCCGAAAAGATTAGATGATAGTAAAAGCATCCCCAGTAGAACGTGTAGGACCTTCACCTTTGAAGATTGGTGTTTATGATGACTTCTTAACTAAAGAAGAATTAGATTATACAATTGCTTATACTAATGATAAAGAGTGGGCAATTCAAAAGAGTGACTACACGGGAAGATTGGGTGCGGAGTTTTTACAACTTCATGTAGAACATGAAGAGTATTTTAATACTCGTATCTTTAATAGAATTAAAGAGAAGATTGATGGGGATCTTAATGTAAGTGAAATTTATTTCAATGGTCAATGGCCTGGAAGAGATGGATCTTTTCATACTGATAATGTTGCTTTAACTGCTTTAATCTATATTCAATCTTATGTTCCAGAGTGGGGTGGATTTATTCAGTTTATGGATAGTGATAATCCTAGGAGTCAAATTATTCTTCCCCCGTTTCAAAATAGAATGGTTATGTTTCCTGGTGATTTACTACATAAACCATATGCATTTGCACATCAGATATGTCCTATGAGAATAAGTCTCGCGTATAAACTAGAATGAAAATTACACAAAAAATTATAGATGATCTCACTGTAGCACTGGCTCATACCAAGAAAGATGGTACTGAGAACTGGAAGGATGGTGACGAGATTGATGTATGTGTTGGTGGTACATTCGCCAACGATAAGTTCATTAGTCTGATTAATAGATCAAAGGAAAAATGAAATTAGCAATTATCACAGACCAGCACTTTGGATCTAGGAAGAATTCAAAGCATTTTCATGATTACTTTTTGAGGTTTTATAATGATGTATTTTTTCCGATTCTTGAAAAGGAAGGTATTACTACCATTATTGATATGGGCGATACCTTCGATAGCCGTAAAGGTATCGACTTTTCGGCTTTATCCTGGGCAAAGAATAATTATTACAATCGGTTAAGAGAGATGGGGTGTGAGATCCATACAATTGTGGGTAATCATACAGCATATTATAAAAACACAAATGAGATAAATGCTATAGATCTTTTACTTCGTGAATATGAAAATGTTAAGATATATTCTGAAGCAACGGAAATAAAATTAGATAAATTGAATGTTCTTCTTATACCTTGGATTAATTCTGAGAATGAGGAGAATACTTTGAAGATGATTAGAAAATCAAAGTCTCCTTGTGTTATGGGTCACCTTGAGTGTAAAGGATTTAGGATTCATAGAGGTTACATTATGGAGACTGGTACTGATGTTAAAGTTTTTGATAAATTTGATAGAGTTTATTCGGGACATTATCATACTCGGTCTGATAATGGTAAGGTGTATTATCTTGGAAATCCCTATGAAATGTTCTGGAATGATTTAGGGGATACTAGAGGGTTTCATCTCTTTGATACAGATACTATGGAACATACTCCTATTAATAATCCATATAAGATGTTCTATAATATTTTTTATGAGGATCAAAACTATCAGACCTTTGATACTCGTGAATATGAGGGGAAGATTGTAAAACTTATTGTTAGGAAGAAGAGTCATCCTAAAAAATTTGAAAAATTTGTCGATAAGTTGTATAATAGTAATGTACATGAACTCAAGGTAGTTGAGAATTTTCAACTCCAAGAAAGTGAAGACTTTGAAGCCTTTGAATCAGAGGACACTCTATCCATCTTAAATAGGTATGTAGAAGAATCTGACATTAATCTTGAGAAATCAAGAATACAGGAGGTTATTCAAAGTGTTTACGAAGAGGCATGTGAATTAGTCTAATGTTTATTCTCACCATTCATGGAAAGGAAAACGAAGGTGCATACTCTGTTCAAAATGAGGATGGAGATCATGTATTATATCTTTTTCAGCAAGAGGATGATGCAACCCGTTATGCTATGCTCTTAGAAGATCAAGATTATCCAGAAATGCATGTAATCGAAGTTGAACCTGACATGATGATAGGAGTTTGTGAGGACCACGGTTATGGTTATACCGTCATTACTCCTAATGATATTGTGATACCTCCAAGCACTAAACATGATTTTATTTGAAAAGATTCGCTGGAAAAACTTTTTAAGTACTGGCAATCAATATTCTGAAATTAATTTCCAAACCGAACATCAAACTACGTTAATCGTGGGGGTTAATGGTTCGGGTAAGAGTACCGTTCTTGATGCTCTTACTTTTAGTCTGTTCGGTAAACCGTTCCGAAAGATTAATAAACCTCAACTGGTTAATTCTACTAATGAGAAAGATTGTAAGGTAGAAGTAGAGTTTTCTGTTGGGACTATTAAGTGGAAGGTAATTAGGGGAATAAAACCAAATATCTTTGAGATTTATAGGAATGATACTCTATTAAATCAATCAGCTAATGCAAATGATCAACAGAAGTGGTTAGAACAAAATGTAGTGAAGATGAACTACAAGTCTTTCACTCAGATTGTGGTGTTAGGTAGCAGTACTTTTGTTCCTTTTATGCAATTAACTGCGACAAATCGTAGAGAAGTTATTGAGGATTTATTGGATATTAAAATCTTCTCTTCAATGAATAATATTATCAGAGATAAGATACGTGTAGAGAAGGAAGAGATTAATACTTTGAATTTGAAAAAGGAATCTCTTAATGATAAAGTAGAGATGCAAGAAAAGTTTATAGAGGAAGTAGAGACTAGGGGGAAGGAAAATATAAAAGAGAAGGTTGATAAGATTAATAATCTAGGAAATCAAATTGATACCTATAGTGAAAAGAATCATCTTCTAGAATCTGATATAAATGATCTTACTAAAGAACAAGAAAAGATAACAGGTGCAAGAGAAAAGTTATCAAAACTAAACACTTTGAAGGGTAAGATTTCTCATAATGTAGCGTCCGTTACGAAGGAACATAAGTTTTTCACACAAAATACAGTTTGTCCTACTTGTACGCAGGACATCGATGAGACCTTTAGAATAAATAAGATTGACGATGCTCAATCTAAAGCAAAGGAGTTGCAATCTGGTTTTAAAAAACTAGAGGAGGCAATTAAACAAGAACAAGAACGAGAGCATCAATTTACGACCTTAAGTAAGGAGATTACTAAATTAACGCATGGCATTTCTAAAAACAATAGTTTGGTCGCGAATTATCAGCGACAGCAACAGGATTTGGAAAGTGAAATTCAAACACTTACCAACCAACTTGAAAACAGAAATACTGAGCATGACAAGTTAGAAACCTTTAAGGAGAATCTCCAGGAGACCTATGACAATCTAGTCTCACGTAAAGACAAAATCAAGTATTATAACTTCACTTACGGCTTATTGAAAGACGGGGGAGTTAAGACTAAAATCATCAAGAAGTATCTACCGCTGATAAATCAGCAAGTAAACCGTTATCTACAGATGATGGACTTCTACATAAACTTTACTCTTGATGAGGAGTTTAACGAAACTGTTCAGTCCCCAATACATGAGGACTTCTCTTATGCCTCGTTTAGTGAAGGTGAAAAACAAAGAATTGACTTAGCACTTCTCTTTACTTGGAGGGAAGTTGCTAAGTTTAAGAATTCAGTTTCGACCAACTTAATGATATTGGACGAAGTATTTGACAGTTCACTAGATGGACAAGGGACGGAAGAATTCTTGAAGATCATTCGATTTGTAATTAAAGATGCTAACATCTTTGTTATATCCCATAAAAGTGGGATGGATGATAGGTTTGAGAGTGTAGTGCGATTTGAAAAAATTAAAGGATTTAGTAGAATGGCGTGAAAGTTGTTACGAGTAAAAAAGTCTTTGTTAATGGGACATTTGATATTCTCCATAGGGGACATTTAGAACTTTTAAACTATGCAAAAAGTTTAGGGTATGTTATTGTTGGTATTGATACTGATGAATGTATAAAGGAAAAGAAGGGTCCTACAAGACCAATTCATAATCAGGAAGAAAGGAAGTTTCATCTTGAGAATTTAAAGTCTGTTGATGAGGTAATATTCTTTTCTAGTGAACCTGAATTTGAGGGATTGATAAAATCTCTTGAACCTGATATAATTATTGTAGGTTCTGATTGGAAAGAGAAATCTACTATAAAATCTTATTATGATGGTGAGTTAATTTTCTTTGATAGAATAGAAGAATATTCTACAACAAAAACAATTGAAAAAATTAAAGGATTTAGTAGGATGGCATTATGAGAGAAAATTGCACTGTAGGAATTGTTGGTAATGGCTTTGTTGGTAATGCTGTTTATCAAAACCTAAGAGATAAAGTAAAATGTAAGGTATTTGATGTAGATAAAAATCGATGCCTTAGTCCACTAGAAGAAGTTATACAGCAAGATTTTATTTTTGTTTGTCTTCCTACTCCTATGAGAATGGATGGAAGTTGTGACTTGTCTATTCTAGATAAATTCTTTGAAGATCTACCAGATCATTTAACAGGAACCTTTGTTATCAAATCTACCGTTCCTGTTGGTACAACAAAGAAATATACGGAAAGACATAATGTAATTCATAATCCAGAGTTTCTTACTGCAAGGAATGCTGTAGAGGATTATGGTAATGCAGAAAGAAATATTGTTGGTGGAAATAAAGAACTTTGTGTTGACTTTATATGTTTCTTTGATGCATGTTTTCCCAAGATTCCAAGTGCAATTGTTTCCTCTGATGAGAGTGAAGCAATTAAATATTTCTCCAATGTATTCCTTGCATATAAGGTAGCATATTTTAATAAGATATTTGATTTCTGTAAGGCAACAGGAATGAATTATACTAAAGTACGTCAAGGAGTCACTGCAGATCATCGAATAGGTAAATCACATACTCAAGTTCCTGGTATAGATAATGATAGGGGATTTGGTGGAACATGTTTCCCTAAAGACATTAATTCTCTAATTGTGCAGATGGAATCCAATGATGTTAATGCTGACATGCTTAAAGAAGTATGGAAGTATAATGAACAAATCAGAAAAGTTATTGATTGGCCAGTGACATGAAAGAAAAAGTATTAGTAACAGGGCATAGGGGTTTTATTGGTCGGTATGTTTTTGCTGATTGGAGAAAGACTCATGGGTATCTTGTAAAAGGTATTGACCATCCTGATGACATCGTGGATTTTGAACCTGATGAATACCAACTGGTCATTCATCTGGCAGCATGGGCTGATATACGTGAGAGTCTGGAGAAACCAGAAGCATATTATAACAATAATGTAGCAAAGGCAAAACCAATTTTTGATTGGTGTGCTCAGACTAATACTAGATTGCTTTATGCATCATCTAGTGCAGTGAATGATAATTACTGGGAGAATCCTTATGCATTGAGTAAATGGATCAATGAGCAGATGGCACCCCCTAACTCTGTTGGGATGCGTTTCACGACGGTCTACGGTCCTGAGAGCAGGGATAATATGATGTATGGTATGTTAAAGGATGGGACTGCACCTTATGTAACTAATCACAGAAGAGATTGGATTCATGTTAAAGATGTATGTCGTGCAATTAGATACCTTGCTGCTAAGAAAGATATAATTGGTCCTGTACCTATAGGGTATGGGGAATCGATACCAGTAAAGAGATTGGCAGAGGCATTTGGTCAACCCAATCTTCCTCTTAAAATTGATACTCCAGGTGAAGCAGAGGACAATGTTGCAGATATTTCTATTATGCTTAGTACTGGTTGGTTTCCTAGAATAAATGTTCTTGATACTGTAGATGGCAACGTTTAAGCATATACCCACTGGAAAGAGATTTCTTTTTGTTCATATTCCAAGAACTGCTGGTAGGTTCTTTGAACAGAATTTATTGAAGGGTAATGATTTTGTATGGGATGATGATGTAGAAATTGATAGGCAGTATAAGAGTATTGATGGAGTGGAGTTAGCTCATTTTCATAGAGAGTATTATGAAAAATATTTGGATGTAAAGGATATTCCTCATCTAACCATTATAAGGAATCCTATCGATAGGTTTATTTCATGTACTATATTCCTATCAGAATTATATGGAGATCTGGATGATTTATTAGATGATCCTATGATGTTTCATTCCATGTTACAGAATGCTCCTTTATCACAGTCAGTTAATTGGTTCAGACCTCAGATAGATTTTCTTTCAGATAAAACCCACATCTGGAGATTTGAGGATGGGTTTGGTGATGATTTTGGTAAGTGGGTTAGTGATATAATTGGAGTGGACGTTAAGATAAGATCTGATATGCCAGTTGGAAAACTGCCAACCGATGAGACTAGAAAGGTTAACAGGAGTGCTAAACTGGTAAATAATATCATAGGTCTCTATCGGAACACGGACATTGAGCAACTCTATCCCGAATTGGCAGCACCATTCGAAGAAGGAACGGAAGCGGTCCTTAAGACCCCAAGCTTTA
>VTLG01010942.1_pt1 | contig 62891 bp, 60 predicted proteins | sample 4694571 | NCBI WGS metagenome assembly VTLG01 (sample SAMN12604809, study PRJNA352737) | marine metagenome | biome: ENVO:00000447; feature: ENVO:00000209|ENVO:00000569|ENVO:01000036; material: ENVO:00002151; isolation source: viral sequences binned using virsorter ...
ACCCTGTGGAAGTCATATTATTATCCACATAACGATTGAGATTGTCGAATACACGATCAAACCCAACTGCATAGGGTGTAAGTTTGTTAAAATTGTCGAGTAGTGTTAATGTGTTGCTTACCATTTTCATCTCCTTTACTAAGCAAGATTATGTTGTGTATCCCAATAAGGCGATACGTTAAAGTGGTTGGTTTTTATTATGGAGAACCAACCGAAACTCCCTTCCAAGGACTTACGAACTGCCTTGTGTATTATATATAGTGATTTTAGAACGGACTTTCAACCTCACTTTCCATTTTTTCTTCAGTTTCTTCACTGGTCATTACACCAGCATCAACCTTAGTGTAGAGGTCAATGAAAGACTCTTTGGTATCCTCATCAAACCGAGCCACACACATCTCAATTGCAGTCATCTTATCTTTGAAGATAGTGAAGGCTTTGACAATGTGATCCAAACGACGAGTTGAGATAATCTCATCAACACCACCATCATAGAAAGTCTTACGAATGACTTCAGCCCACGTTACGAGATTGGTGGCAAACTCCTCATCCACCTCACCGTATTTCTTCATGGACCCCATGACAATCTTCTTCTCAGTTGCTGCCGTGGGATAGGGCTGTTCGACAGTGATGGCAAACCGCTCAAGGAAAGCTTCGTTGAGGATGTTGGTTCCAATGAACCGACCATCTTCAGAACCCTTGCCCTTGGTGTTGGCAGTGGCAATCACGTTGAACCCATCTTTAGGAGTCACCCACTTATTGACTTTCTTGAGGAACACACCCTTGCCCTCAAGGACGGGCTGGAGTGCCATCAACTTGTTGGAACCCAAGTCACACTCGTCAAGAAGCAAAGTGCATCCACGGTCCATCGCTTCAATGACAGGACCGGGAACAAACTTGGTTTCACCGTTTACCAAACGGAAACCGCCGAGCAAATCATCCTCATCAGTCTCAATTGTGATGTTGAGTCGGATCAACTCTTTACCAAGTTCAGCGTGTAACTGCTCGACCATCAGAGTCTTACCGTTACCAGACAATCCGGTAATGAAGACAGGATAGAACATGCCAGACTTCACAATCTTCTTGAGATTGGAATAGTTACCCCAAGGAACGAAACCCTCAAATGGAGCCGGAACAAGATTCTGTTTTTCCATGTTCGACGCAACCAAATTCATTACTGCTGCTGGTTCATTCGCAGCAGGAGCCATTGTTTCAGCGACAAAAGCAGGAACGTCAAGTTCTGGCAACTTGAACAAGTTATAACCCACTTTGCACTTTTTAAACCAAGTGGGAAATGGAACACCCGCTTTATCAGCAGCAATACGAGTTTGCTCCTTATTGATTGTTGAACCATTACCAAACATTTCGGCAGCAGCCTCAACAAACACCTTTTTACGGGGAGTCAACTTGACAGTCATATCAACCTCATTCACTGTTTTCATCATCATTATCTTATTCTCGCATATTTTGCAAGGTTTGTCAACACTTTTTTTTACGCTACCATACCAACAAATTTGTTGAGAAGCACTCGACTCTGAATGCGTCCTTTGTTGGACTTGGAGAAGGCAGTCTTGAGTTTTCCCTTGGAAGCACCAACCAATTTGTCATCAAGACCATCATTCTCAACAGCAAGCGCAGCGCCGCCGGGAAGAATGTAATACTGGTCATAACCGTGAGATTCAAGCACTACAACTTTATCCTTACGCATTTCTGCCATGGCACTTTCGGTTGAAACATTAGTATCCCGAAGGATATAATACCAAGTGTTACGAGAAACGGCACCTTTGCGACCGGAACCAGCAAGGAAAAACCCAACCACATTCATACCCGGCACTCGACCTTTGAGAGCTTTGAGAAGAGCGTCAGTGACGCCTTGACCTCGACCATAACCACCAAACTCATACCGCTTGTTGGTAACAGGGTCAATCAAAAGATTTTCTTTAAGGAAACCTTGGAAATATTCATTATCATCCTTGATATCTTTAACACCAATCAAGTTATTACTGGCACCATCGGTCAAGAAAATCGTGTTGATCTTCTGAACACCAGCCGCTTTCTTGTATTTCGGCAGGAAGTCCATCAGAACAACAATCGCATCATTCAGAGGTGTTCCACCCAAGGAATACTTTGAAGGTGGGTTTGAAGGATAACCAGTAAATCTCCAATCCTCATATGTCCGATTGTAACGTTTTCCAATCATCCAGAGATAATGCATCATTTTCTCTTCTTCAGCAGCACTCATTTTACTGGAGAAGAGGTTTATAAGCCGCATCTTTTCCGAGATTGTAATCTCACCATAATCAACGCCAACAACTTCCCCTCCATACATCGCACCACTAGTAGCATAACAACTACTGAAAGCAAACACCTCAAAAGGAATCTTAGTGCGACGGCAAAACATTACCAACTGAAGCAACTGCTCAATCGTACTCATCAAATTGTCACACATAGAACCAGACCAATCAAGGATTATGATCATACCATGATTAGTAGCACCCGGCAAAGTCGTTACTTTCTTGAACAAGTCATCATTGAACTTGTAAGTGTGAAGCGCACCCATATCCAAAGTGCCAGTTTTAGCAGTGGCAGCACGGGCATACTGGTCAGCAGATTTTTTCATCTCGAATTCTTTGACCATGTAGTTCACAGTCTTCTTCGAGTCATTCTTGAACTCTTTGACCTGACCCAAAGAATGCTCAACCCATGTATCATTAGAGAGATAGTGTCCACCCAACTCAGCAATAATGGTTTTGTAATCCACGATAAACTTGGAAGAGTCAACCTTGGGAATACGACCATAAACCTTTTCGTTAGCGGTGCCATCAACCAAAGACTTGAGTGCATCACTTAGAGCCTTGTCAGTTTTGGCTTCTGGAACACCAGCAGAGGCAGAAGAAGTGGCGTTACCACCTACATCCGAACCTTTACTGGTATCAGTTCCAGTATCGTCGGCACCAGCATCATCGTCGCTAGTGCTATCGTCAGAACCAGATGCGCTATTAGTAGATTCTCCATCCTCTTCACCTTTCTCTTCTAAACCATTTCCAAAATTATCATTACTAGAATCGTTATCAGGGCGTATGCTATCACCAGTATCGCCATCTTTTTTAGAATCTTTTTCACCACTATCTCCTTCACCAGACGGATTTTTAGGCGCAGACTCACCATTACCAACCGTCTTGTCAGACTCGCCATCATCGTGCTTGTCTGTCTCTGGATTCTCTTCCATATATTTGTAAAGTTCTTCAGCAAGATCAAGAACTTCATCTTCCGTTTCTAGCTTTTCGGCACGGTTAACGAAAACCTTTTCCTCGTCAGAGAACTTGATACCATCCTGTAATTTGAAAAACAGATTGATACGGTCAATCAGATTACAAGAATTGACACCCTCATCACCAATCCCGAAAAAATCACGGGCAGCAAGAGCGCCATAACCCTTCTTGAACAGATTGATCGAACCGGGATATTTCCGTTTCACAAACTTCTCAATACGGGCATCCTCAAGGATGTTAACAAAAGAATGATTCAGATCACGTTCTTTTGCTTTCTCAATCATATCTATAGAAGTCCAGAGGGCATGACCAATCTCATGGCACACCATCAGTTCTTCTTCTACCTTGGAAACTTCATCTTTCCAGATAGGAAGACCTAGCTCACGCTTCTTGATATTGAAGTATGCCGTGTCCATCTTTTTATTGACGACATGGATATCTTCTTCAGCAAGGAGTCGAGCGATTGTCGATTTGTTTTTCATCATAGGTATATCCTACCACACAGAAAAAGGTTTGTCAACAAGTTTTTTTACCCACCCCAGATAAAAGTTGCACGATTTACAGCATCAATGAACGGGCGACGTTCACCCACATCAACGCTCATACCATTCGGATCAAAGATGGAAAATTTTCCATCGTCACTACCAACTATGCTAACCGTGCCAAATTTAGTCTCGGCACGAAACACACCTTTGGTGAACTCTGATTCGGTGAAAGTAAGAAGGGGATTTGGAACAGTCATAACGACCTCTTTATTGACCATCACTATATACATTCTCGCATATTGGGATAATATTGTCAAGAGGAAAATTAGTCATATATGAAATTATTTGGTGGAGTTTTCTTCTTGAAAGGATTTATGAAATAAAGGTAAAGCAAAGTAAATCTGTACATTTTCTTCATTTTTCTCTTAAAATACATAAACATTAGTTTCTCTCATGAAGTGGATAGCATCATCCCAAGTATTCACTATAGGTTCGCCTTTAATATTTAAAGAAGTATTTAGTAGCATTGGGCATTGTGTTTGACCATACCATTCCTCTAAAATCTGACGAATCGAAGATTTACAGTCTTTCTTTACTATTTGAACCCTCGCTGTGCCATCTACATGTGTCACAGAATCATAATCATGCTTTGCCTTTGCAACAAATTGCATATATTCGTTCATTGGCCCATCGAAATATTCATCAGCATATTCTTCTAAAATAGCAGGAGCGAATGGTCTAAATTTCTGTCTATGTTTTATTTGATTAACTGTATCTTTTATATCGAATCTGGGATCACCCAACAGGGAACGATTACCTAATGCCCTTGGTCCAAACTCTGCCCTGCCATTTGCTACTCCACAAATTTTATTCCTCAATAGTTCATTTACAACATTTTTAGGATTTATCGTTCCTTGAATGTTAACACCCAAATATGGACTCTCCCAGTTTATTTTTCGTTTTCTCACCAAAGCAGCAGCACCTAAAGAACTGCCAGCATCTCCCGGTGATGGCATTATCCAAATATTTTTGTTTTGTATTTTAGAATTAGCTACACAATTTAAAGCACATCCACCCATGATAACTAAGTTTTCATGTGGACACATATCAACTAATTTCAGTAATTCTTTTTCATACAAAGCTTGAATTGAAGCAGCGAGGTCTTCTCTACGGGCTTTAAAATTTAATTTCACTCCAGCGTGATTATTTTTAAAAAGTAAAGGTTCAAGGTCATGAACAGGCTCACCAAATGCTGCCATACCCATAGTAATATATTCTTCTTCGTTTGGTTCTAATCCTATACTTTTTGTGATAGAAGAATATAAAAGGCCAAGAGAGTAGGGATACTTCCAAGATTTTATCTTTTCAAGTTTATGAGTTATATATCCTAAATGCCTTCTCTCTGTTGTTGCTTTCCATATAGAAATAGTATCCCATTCTCCTACAGCATCAATAACTAAAATATTACAATTATCAAATGGTGATGTATAATATCCTGCCGCCGCATGTGTTTCATGATGACCAAAATAATAGTCACATTTTCTAGGTTTACGTTGCCATTTCTGACCGGACATTATCCTTCTAATATTTTTACGAAAAGGTTTCTCGTAAAAAGCTGTTACATCTGGTTGATATTTTTCTGAAACTGGGAATTGAGTATGATGTAATTTAAAATCATTTTTAATTCTACTATGCCGTTCAGCATGAGAAGCGAATAATATATTTTTATCTTCAAGCAAAGTAACACCAGCATCATGACTACCTTCTGACATTCCAAGTATTATCATAGGTTGCTCCTACTATCACACTAAGTTATTGATTTTAAAGGATTTTTTCTCCCGTAAAATTCTGTCGGTTTACTATTATCCCAATCAAACAAGTACCAAACACAATTATCTTTTCCTGTTGTATTCCCAAACCAAGAAATTCTCCCCACACTCACTATCTTCTCACACATCGACATATAAGGTTGGCTTTGTTTAGTATGCATCCAATCTGCATCAAATAATAACCAAGTTTTTCTTTTGGCAGCAAAAAAATTTATCATTGGGTGTAATATTTTTCTTTCCCATGGTGGATTTGTAATTATATATTCTGATTCTATTAGCTCCTCTTCAGTCAAATCAGAATAATTATATGTATATATTCCTTCTGCCTGTGGTTCAATATCACTCGCCCAAGTACATAATCCTTTTCTTTCCAAGTGTTCTATCAAAGCTCCATTGCCAGCACAAGGTTCAGCAAATAGAAACATCTCTGGTAAATGATCAAATAGTGGTTCTACTGCCTCATATGGCGTGGGATAGAAATCTCTAGGTTTACGTTCAAAGTCCGAGCGTTTGCCCATTCACAACCATCCCATTATCATTCTTGTTTCTTCTGGAACAGATTCCATAGTAAATGGTGGGTCAAATGTTGTTATTACTTCAACATGTTCAACGTTGGGCGCATATCCAGCTTTCCTTATATTCTCTGTAATCTCATCTGCAAAACCACACCAAGCACTTGTGAGTGTATGTGTAATAGTTACATGTGGGTCTTCTTCATCTATCTCTATATTATAAATTAAACCAAGATCAAATACATTAATACTAATTTCTGGGTCATGTACTTGTTTCAAGTTTTCAACAATTTGATTATAATCTATTTTATTTTTCATTTTATATTCTCTACATAATATTCATATATGAAATCAGCTATTTGTTCATGTCCAAGTTTATTTGGATGACAATCAATCATACTACCAGCACTATTTCTTCTACCATCAATTCTATTTAAAGTATCTGTCGGGTCTTTTTCGTTTAAAAAATTGTCTATGGTAAATCCTCCAATTTTATCGAATAAAGGCCATCCAATAAAAGTTTTTTCATTTATTAGATTTGTGTAATCACTTGATAATATTTCTTTACAATCAAGATATGCACTATCGCCCCAATCTGGTATAGTGCCTGTAATTTGCAAATAATTAATATTCAGTGCTTCTAAAATTTTCTGAAAACTATAAAAATATCTCAAAGATTTTCTAGTTCTGTATATAGGCTCATTACAACCATGTTTTTTTAATTCATCAGCAATATTATCTTTCCATGACAATCCCAGCGAATTGTCTGGATAGTTTTTTCTTATTGTATGTATTGATACCCACCCATTTGATAAATGTTCGTCTGGATGTTCCATACCAAATTGAAAGTCTATTCTATGAAATTCAGACCACATAGCAATAACTAATCCAATATTTTTTGCCCCTATTATATAATCTAATAATGTGCCATATATAAACTCATTTCCCTGTCCTCTTCTTGCTAAGTTAACAGATTCCATGTTAAGTTTTTCACCAAGTAACGTCGGCCACACAGGAAATTCATAAGCATTATCTGTATAACTACAACCCGAAACAATTAATTTTTGTTTTGACTTGAACATATAATTATACCATGTGACTAAAGTTTTTCACTTTCTCAAAACGTATAGTGCTTCTAAATTTATCCACTAGCGCATCTTGTTTATGTGAAATAACAAATACGTTCTCATCACCAAGTGTATTAAGAATTTTTAAAAACTCATCTGTGCCTGTGCTGTCAAGTGAACTATCAAATATCTCATCAAGAATAAGCAAGTTAGTGTTTGTGCTATTTTTCATTTTTGCTACCGCTCTCCAAGTAAATAGCAGTGCAAGATCAATACGCATTTTCTCACCCTCACTAAATGATGCATAAGTAAAATCATCTCTGTATCTTGATTTAATCGTCTCCTCAAAATTTTCATTCAACGTAAAGTTGACATAAAACTCCATTGACGTTAAATATGTGTTGATTAACTTATTCATAATGGGTAGGTATTGCTTGATAATCTTGGTTTTGATACCAGTATCTTGTAACATATTTCTTGACGCTTCAGCGTAGGTCTTGTCCTCTTGTAATTTTGATTTCAAGTCTTTCAGAGTTACAAGCTCACTTTCTAACTCTTCCAAATCTATATGGTCTTGTTTGTTGACTTTACTGTTTTCTAAATGTTCAATTTCTGATTGTAACGTGGAGTTAAATTTTTCTAACTGTAAAATAGAACTGTTCTCTTTTGCTATCTCTACATTATTTTGCTGTATACCATTATTAATATCAGATATAATCTTTATTTTTGCGGTAGTAGCATTTAACTCATCTTTGAGATCATTCATTCCATTAGTTAGGTTTTCTGTCTCTTTCTTTTTTTCGCTAACTATTGCACTCTTAAATTCTTCATCAATATGCTGTTGACATACTGGACAATCTTCATTCTTTTCAAAAAAATCAATAAGCCGAGAGTGCGCTCTATGTTTTTCTTTAAGTTGAGATTGAATATCTTTGAGCTTATTATATTTCTCCTCTATCTTGGTGGCATTTACTATTTGTTCATGCATGATATCAACATCATCTTGTAGTCCACCAATCGTTCTTTTTTTCTTAAAGATTTCTTCTTCATTTCCACTGATTAAACTTGTTTTTTCAACAAGCAATTTTCTTTTATTCTCTTGAACGTCATCAATATATTTTTTCTTTAAAGAAATCTTTTCAGAAGTTAAACTTTGTTTATAATTGGTATCCTTTAAATTAGTGTCAATAGTTTTTAGCTTTTCTTTGAGGATCATATTCATTAAAGAAAAGATTTGTATGTCTAAAATTTCCTCTACAACATCTCTACGATGTTGAGACTTGAGTTGCATGAAAGGAACAAAAGTTGATGAACCAAGAATAACAACTTGGGTAAAACTACGATAGTTTAATTTTAGTATTTGCTGTTCCAAATACTTTTGATAGTCTCTGGCATTTGCGTGTTGATTATACATCTTATCATTGATATAAATCTCAAACACATTTGGTTTCATGCCACGAATAACTTTTACTTTTTTACCACTAACACGAAACTCTACTTCAACTACACAACTGCTACCATTCACCGTATTGAGAAGTTGTGGTTTTTTGATATTACGAAACGGTTTACCAAAAAGACCAAAGCATATTGCATCAAGCACAGTGGATTTTCCTGCACCATTCTCTCCAATGATAAGAGTTGTTGAATTTCTATCTAGTTGTATTTCAGTGAAACGATTACCAGTTGATAAAAAATTCTTCCACCTAACATAATTAAAATGAATCAAATTTCCAAATCCTGTGCTTCAGTATACAAAGTTCTCATTGTATTTTTAAGTCTGTCTTTACTTAGGTCTACCGTTAAATCGTCAATATATCTTTCTAGTAGTGTCATCGTATCTTCTGTATTTTCGACAATATCATCAGATACATTACTCGCATCTAAATCTGAAAAATCTTCTACTATTTTAACCTCATGGCAGTCTGTAGTCAAGAGCCTATCAACAAATTTATCAAATTGATAAAGGTCTTTTTTGTTGACCACGACTAGTTTGATGTATTTATCCTTGTATTGTGAAACATCATGATTTTCATATGACATTGTGCTATCATCGTAGTATATTTTATTAAATATCTTGTATGGATTTACGATACGCTCAAGCTCTCTTGTCTCTGTATCAAATATATGAAATCCTTTAGGATCATCCCAATCATTCCAATATATCTCATATGGAGTGCCAAGATAAAATATCTGACCATCATCTGATTTGTGGTGATAATGACCACTCATCACTATATCAAAATTACGAAACTCTTCTTTGTCCCAACCATGATCCATTATCATTCCTCGCTGCATCGCAAATCCATTTAACTCTAGGTGACCCATACAAATTTGAGCTTCCGTATTTTTAATGAGATTTACCGATTGGGTATAATTTTCAGAATTAATCCATGGAACAAACAGAATCTTGCATCCATCAAACTCAACTTCTGTGGCCTCTGGATACACCTTTATATTTTCATATTTACCATCCACAAGCTCTTGTAATGAATTTACATCATTTGTATTCTTGTAGAATGTGTCATGATTACCAACTAACATGTGGAAATCAATACCATCAAAATTATCAATAAATCTCTCACGAAAATCTTTTGCAATTTTATAAGAAACATATTTTCTTCTGTCCATAACATCGCCAAGATGAATAGCACTAGTTATATTATGTTCTTTCAAATATGGAAAGAATATGTTTTCATAAAAATTATAGAAATATTCATTGAAATTTACATTATCATTTCTAGCACCAAAATGAGTGTCTGTTATTAATGCGATTTTCAACTATCTTTCTCCATAAAGTTTTCTAAACCCTTTTTAGATGCATCTTTTTTCTTTGGTTTATAAACATCTTCATCTGGTAGATTATCTATAGACCATCCCATGGGAACTGTATATGAAGTATCATCACCATCCATAGTTGTGTATGAATCAAAAGTATCTTTTTCTATCATTTTATTTTTTATATGACTTTGCTTTTTCTCTTTAGCAATTCTTCTAAGAAAAGCATAGTAGATGATTTGTGTAAAATACGCAAAGGGGTTATTTGATTTTTCTGGATTAAAGTTTTTAACATATTGTAAACAATTCTCAATGCCGTCTGATATCATTTCGTCTCTATATGTGTAATTAATAAAATTTGGACGATATGATAAATGATTAGCTATTTTAAGAAAACATTCACCAATATAATCGGTAACTGGCAATATTTCATCTGCTTTGTTACATTCTTCTTTCCATTCAATCATAGCCCTAAGAAATTCTTTATTATCAACATAATGTCTACTTTTTTGTTTTGCCATAACAACTCCTTTTAGTTACAATTAGTTTCATTATAGTAAAACGTATAGAATATGTCAAGCGCCAAAGGGGTATTGACACAACGAAAAAAATGGTGTAATTTAAGTATGTCGATGGTTCAATGAATTAATTTAGATTCAGTATCTAATTCTTTTAATAACTCGTCGTAGATATCTTCTTCATCTACATCTTCAATTTCAATTTTTTCTTCAGCTTTTTTTGTTAAATCTTCTATCTGGGACATTAGGGGATTTTCTAATTCTTCCATTAAATGTTTCAATACGAAATTATAATATTTTGATAATCCTGCAGATGCCTCAAATGAAATGACAATATGCTTTTCATGAATCTTGAAGTCTCGCTGATCAGTTAATGATTGTACCCATTTTGTTAAATTTAACGATTCATACGGACCTTCTCTTCCCGGCCTAAAGACTATTCTCATAGATAATGGGTAATCTATGTTAAAATAATCGTTATTTTCAGATACGAACCCAATAATATTTTCACCGTTTGCAAGTTTTAAAATTTTTGGCGTTTGGTTTTTCATTTTAGGTTGACCTTATCTATTTCATAATTAAATTTTTGTTCATCATATATATTTAGTCTTTCCTTGAAGTGTCTTAGCGTAAAATTGAGCCGAGAGGGTTTACTGGTAAGGTCATCGGAGATGTCAAAGACTTTGAGACTTTCGCTCTTGTCTCCACGGCGCAAGCCACGCCCAAGGGACTGAAGCACTCTGATTTTGCTTTTTGAGGGACTTGCGAACACGATATTATCAATGTTCCTAATATTAATACCAGTGCTAAATGTGCCATAGCTCGCAACGATAATAGCATTTTCTTCATTTTCTACGATCTCCCTAATTTGCTCTCTTGTATCGGCATCTACTCCACCATATACAAAGAAAACAGGTCTATTCTTATATTTATCGTTAATCAAGTCGTATAGAATTTTTCCATGCTTTTCTACGAATTGGAAAAGAACGAGAGAATTCCCAGTGATATAACCCACAAGCTCCAATAAAAAAGTATTCCTTTCAGCCTTAGTGACGATGTATTCCAATTCTTCATGGTATCCAAATCCTTGTACAATATTTTTATCTTCTTCTTTATGGTTTAATATTATGCAGTTTATTTTTAAATTAGATAAAGTTTTATTATCCATTAATTCTTTTGTAGTAACTACATATTTTGCTTTACCAAATAAACCTTCTAATACAAGTCTATGTGTTTGTGTTCCATCTAATGTTCCAGTTAATCCAAAACGATACTTGCAAGTGTCAAGTTTGGTCATAATACCTGTCAGAGATTTTGCTTTAAACAAATGTGCCTCATCTCCAAACACAGCACCAAACTGTCTAAAATATGCTCTTGGCATTCTATGTATTGATTGCCAAGTTGATATAACTACATCTTTCTCTACCTTTCTATCATGCCCTTGATATATTTTTTGACAGTATGTTCCAGAACTCCATCCGTAGTCTTCAAAATCTTTATACATTTGTTCGACAAGAGAAGTTGTTGGAACCAGTATTAAAGTTTTCAGTTCCATCATCTGGTAGTATCGAACAAGACAATATATTATTAATGATTTACCGGAAGCAGTAGGAGAAATAAGAAGAGAACGATCTGTGGCAATAGCATGGGTGATGGCATCAACCTGATAATCTCGTACTTTAATTCGTTTTCCATTGATTGTTGGTCTAAGACCTCGTATAAATCCTTGCACCACACTTCGGGCAACCTCTCTTGAATTTCTGAGTCCGTCTTCCAATTCATAGCTAACACCACGTTCTTTTAAATACTCTTCTATATATGGGAGAAGACCCACATATATCTCACTTATAACAATATTATATAAACGAATTTTACCATCCCACATACGATTTTTATAGGCTGGCATATACTTAAAGCCGGGAACTTCAAATGTGAAAAAGTCATTCAGTTCAGCAGCAACTGAAGGCTCTATGTCTATAATTTTTAAATTGACTTCATTCTTTTTAGATATTAGCATTTTGGAAAGTTCCAGCTTCCCCATATTCTCCTCTTACTAAAATATTCCAAGATATGCTAATTCTATCTATTGGAGTTGGGGGAACCCAATGTTGTAACCATGCAGGAAAAATATAACCAGTACAAGGTGTACAAGGAAATTGTATCATGCTTGCATTATATTTGTTTGGTTCGTTTTTTGGAGAAAGAACATTTGCTTGAACTCTTGGATCAAAAAATTGTATAGGAGATGCTGGTGATTCAGACTTCATATAAAATACACCAGAGAGAAAATTATTAGAATGTGTATGTGGGGGATGAGATTGATTTGGTTTTAAGTAGTTAGACCACATACTTGTAATTTCTATCTTGTCAAAATAATATTGCAAATTTTCAAGATAAAGATTGTTTTGTTCAATTATAATATTCCTTAAAGTTCTAAAAGTAGATAATTTATGTAAACCATCTTTAGATTGATTTAAATATAATCCATCTTTAGATTGATTTACAAAGTCTTCATTTTCATTTACCGTTATATATGTTTCCATTTGGAACAAATCTAATTCTGGAATATCTTTATATCCACAATTAAATTGATAGATCATTGTTGGAAATACTTCGTGTTTTCTTACATCAACCATGATACTATACTCCACCTTTCACCTTTAGTGACCTTTTTTACTTCATGAGGAAACATAAAATTTGATGGAAAAATTAAAGCAGAACCTTTCGCTGGATTATGTTTATTTTCTGCTACAAAAAAATCTCCCCCTTTAAAATCATCATTTATAAACAAAAGAATTGTGCATTGTGGGTAACCATAGTTTTGTCCATGAGAGTGATGTATGTTGTCACAATGTTTTGACATAAAACCACCAACACCATATTTGTTAATACGAAAATCAGTGTGATGAACACAACTAAACCTTTCATGATCTCCACTATATTTATCAACTACTTTTAAAATTGATTGTTTTATTTGTGGATACAGTTTAGTGGTTCCAACCCATGTTTCATCCATTAAAACCCTATCGTCACTATTTAATGTTTCTTTGTTATGATTTGCATATTTAGAGGGTGACCATTTCCAAGGATACGATAAAATTTCATTACATAAATTATTTGGAACTATGTCTTCATAGTAACTAATCCACCTTTCTAACATCAAAATCCTCCAGCCAAGAACTTTTTCCATTCTATTGAATTTTTAATATCCCAACCTCTCGTATCTATAGAATGTATAGTGCCATCAATGAATCTTATAATGCTTTCGTAATATTGAATTTTTCCCTGTGCATCTAAAATTTCCTCATCAGTGTTTATGAACATTTGTAAATCTGTTTTGAGAACTTTTAGATCAAAAGGTTTGGCAGCATAAACTTTATCTTCATCTTTACCACCATAATACATCCATTTTTTACGATATAAAATTTGATGATTTCTTTTAGCAAGAATTAATAACCCCTCAAAATGATTTTTATACTCTAACCATTTTGGTCTTATCCTTTGATTTTTATATGATTCTTGGTCAAGGTTATCTTCATCTATTATAGCGAGGTCTTCTTTTGCTTCGGCTTTTAATTCATCTAGGTTCATCATTAATCTTTCATTATTAAAAGAGCAGAATTTGATTACTCTCCTTTGTATATGTTACTCTAGTTAGGCGCACCGAGTTGTAACTAGAAATTAAGTTTAGGTATGACATTTGTTAAAGTTTATCATATCTGCCCAATTTTATTTATACGTCAATTTATGTCAAAAAACTCATAAATTTGATAAGTAAAATCTGCCGTTGCAGTTATGTATTGCACATCTGTAGCATCTTGTGTATATTGTAATCCACTAAGAGCAACTGGATACATATTACGAAACATTATTTCAACGATAGCATTATTTTTATTAGATAAAACAATTAAATTTGCATCCGAAAACAAAGCACTAACAGATGTAGATTGTTTAACATCACGAAAATCTGCACTTGGTTTAGCGGCAAGTGTTTCTGGAGTATTAGATGTATTTGACCTAAAATCAGAAAATTGTTTTCTATCTTTTGGAAAACCAATTGCTGACATCCACTCATGAATAGACCTATAATTTTCTAGATGTTCATCAACAATAAAAGTTATAGATAAATTTTCATATGTAATTCTATCTCCCATTATAGGTATATCTTTAAATGGTGTTGGAAAAATAGCATCTCCCATATTGATACCGGGAAGATTACAAGCAATGGTAAAAAATTCTACCTTTGGTAGCTGATGAATACCAAATCTAAACTGTGTTGGACTTGCGTAATCAAGTTTAGTTGGTTGCCTTGATAATGGTCCTGTTTCTGCCATATTACTATCCTAATTCTTTTATAAAATCTGTAACTCTAACCTCATGTTCATTACCATACGTCACAAAAACTTCACTGATCACAGCTTCAATATTATGATGCCAAAAATTTAAAAATTTATGAACTCTTGGCAATTCGGGAGTAACATCTTTTGTTTGCCATATAAATTCTTGAATAATACTTGTATAGTCTGGTAAATAATAATTAACATTCAATAACACCAATTCTTTACGCCTAATAATCATAACATTAATATTTATAATAAAAAAGAGGGGGGCAATTGCCCCCCTCTAAGGTGTAAGTCAAGTTTCTTATTATTACATAAGGTTTGTGACTTTAACCCGACGATACCAAGCGTTTGTATTGGCGTCAAGCGAGGCATCTGTATTCTGCGAATCACCAGCAGCAACTGCACCAGCAGCAGCAAACGGATTAGCAGCCATGCCATAACGTGTCTTGAAGCCAATTTTCGGCTGGAACGTATCCTCACCAACCGCACGAACCATCTGTAGGGGAACATACGGGCAGTAGAAGAAGCCAGCGTCATAAGGTGAAGTACCCTTATAACCAACAACGTAGTATTGCGAAGCAGCAACGTTAGCTGAATACGGGTCAACATAGACCTTGAAGCGACCATTCATAACACCAGCGAATGTGGTGGTTGTATCGTCAACATTAAGGCTGTTGTTAAGCGCCGGGGTGTAATCCAGAACACCCGCCATCTGCAGAGCCGACGCAACGTCAGCGGAGCAAATCAGGATGTTACCTTTACCACGACGAGTCTGCTGACCAATAGCATTAGCATCACGCTCGATTTGGAACATCAGACCTTTGAACTTTTCAACTGACCAACGACCATTCGAGTCTGTATCGAGATCGAAGATACCAGCCGTTGTTGTGTTAACAGCCGCACCCTTTACGGCAGTAACATACAAGCTACGAACAACCTCACGGTTGATTTCAGCAAGAATTTCTGTCGAAAGAATATTAGCAAGTTCCGTTTCGGCATCAAGACCATGAATAGCTTTGAGGTCTTGAGCAAGTTCCATTGTGTACTCTGCTTTGAGCGCACGGGAAACAGCCGTAACGGTTGACTTGTCGATGGAGAAGGCCATCTCAGCAAAAGCATTTGTCGAGGCATCGCCCAGAGCTTCAGCTTGTGCTGTTGTCATACCTGTTGCACTTGTGTAAGTACCAGCAGAAGGACTATCGTTAAGAACAGCAGGGTTTGTCTCTGTGGAACCAACATCTCCACCACCCGTTGTACCTTGAGCATTCTGGTTAGAACGACCCTGTGCGCCGGGGAAGGATTCGTCAACGAGAGCTTCAGCACCATCCGAGGATTGAAGACTTGCTCTCATCGCAAAGATAAGACCTGTTGGGCCAGACATAGGCTGAACACCACACACATCATACGCAATGAGGTTTGGCATCGCCCGACGAACCAACGAAATCAAAATTGGGTCCCAATTTGAGATTGAACCGCCTGTAGAATTTAGTGGAGCCGCTTCCGTCAGGAAAGCCGCATCTTCTCTTAAAGCCGCTTCTTGGTTCTCAAGAATGACCGTAGTGACAGCACGCTTATAAGAATCCTCAATCTTCGGCAGATCGGGATGCTCTAGGACAGGTTGCCACTTTTCTTGTAGATGTTCTGTCTGAAACATTAGTTTCTCCTTTTTATTATTACATCTGTTTATTTAATATATTATGCACCCGCCTTGCTACGACTGATAGCCGACAAATACCTTTGCATGGAATCAGTCGTATCAATGTCCTGTGCGGTGCTACCATCTTCATTATCTATATCAAAACCACCATGCATTTTCGGGAAATAGTTCTCTTTCAATGTTTCGAGTTTTTCACGGAACATGTCCTCAGAACCAAAATCTACGTCTTCTACAAGTGATTTGAATTTTTCAATTTCAGTATCGGCCAAATCTTCTGAAACCTCAGAAATGACCTGTTCACGAACTAGCGAAGAATTAGCTTCCTTCATATTGATATTTTTCTCAATAACTTCGTTAAGCTTCTCTTCCAATTCGGAAATCTTTTCAGATTGTGCTTCCAGAACGTCATATCTCTCGTCTGGAACGTCAATGTAGTGATCTTCAAACAATTGTTTCAGTCCAGAAATGAAGTCTTCAGCAATCTCACCTTTAAGACCACGCTCGATTGCAAGTTCATTTTCCTTGGTCCATTCTTCTACAACATACTCAAGATATGAGTCTACATCTGCAGACATTTTTTCTTTGAAAGTTTCGATTTCTTCTTGCTTTTCAGCTTGAGTTTCTTCGATGATTCTTTCAATTTCTGTCCGAGTTTTAGACTTAACTGCTGCTTCAAAAATTGCAGCGGCTTTTTCTTTAAATTCTTCAGAAAGGGCTTCGCCTTCCATAAGAGCATTAACATCTTCAGCAACATCAATTTCTTTGACGTAAGTATCGACGGCCTCTTTCATCTCATCATCTTCTTCTTCGTCTTCCTCCTCGTCATCGTCATTCATCATTGCTTCATAAGCAGCCTTGAGTTCGACGGCTTTCATACCATCCAGTCTTTTCATCATTTCCTGCTTATACATTTCTTTAGTCATTCGAGCTTCTTCAAGGTCTTCGCCATCATGCTCGATTTCATCACCAGCGGCAAGTTTTTTCATGGCATCAGGTTTACCTTCGCCTTTTTGCGGTGCCTGACCACCAACTTCTTTGGCTTTCGCTGCAACTTTTTTAGCAGGGGCATCGCCTTGCTCTGGGTCTACAACAGGTTTGCCAGTATCTTGGACTTCACCACCGGGAGTTTTTTCTTTTACTTTTCCAGCCTTTTCAGCAGGGGCTGCACCTTTTTTTGGTGCATCAGCATCGGACTCTTCTTCAAGTTCCGCAAGAACCTCTGCCTCAAGTTCTTCAATGGTTTGCTCTAATTCAGACATAGGGATATCTCCTTACTTTTCTGTTATTTTATTTATAAGTTATAGTTTTTTGAGGAATTTTGCGAACTCCAATGCCTCAAATTTCGCATTTCTCTGACGCTGGATTACGTCAAATTTCTTTTTTAACTCCGCAACATGCGCTTCCACAAGTGATCCATTATTCCAAACCCACTCTTTACCTTCCATAATACCTTCTACAAAGGCATTTGGCGCAGATGGGTCTGCTACAATATCAGCGGCTGTTGCTAAGTAAAAATCATCCCTTACATAATTGGCACCATTCTTTGAATCCAAACTTCCCATACCTCTAGAAGAAACACCAAGCTTTGCACCTTCATCCATTAAATTTTTAACAATATTGCCCATAGGTGTTCCAAGAATTTTCGCCTCTCCCATAAAATTTTTGCCGTCAGGGTGTAATTTAGTAATCATATGAGATACCCTTTCCAGATTGACTGTAGGTCCGTCTGGATGTCCAAGTTCTCCATAAGCTCTCTTTTCATTAATAAAATTCTTATTATATTTCCGTACTTCTTTTTCTAAAACCTCATACGGATATACTCTCCCATTACGATTTTTGATATCTGCTTGCATAAAGATACCACGAATCTTGTAATTCTTTTTGCCGTTATCGGCTTCTTCGGTGATGTATTCTACATCTTCTACTGCTTCTGAAATAAGTTTCATCGTTCTATCCTATGATGTAAAGTTTGCATCTTTTTATCCTTATTATGCATAATTTTCATCTTTAACAAATTCAATCAATATAAAACCTGATGTGCCTTGACAAGATAGTTCCATATCACCAGAGGTTGCACCAGTATTTGTTGCAGCAGACTTAATCAGCCCAGCAGAACCATCATAATGTCCACTTCCAGCAAGGTCAATTAATGTTACATCTGAATCGCCCTGTTCAATAATTGCAGCATGACCTGTATCATCATTAGCGGTTCCCTGTACTAAACCCCACCAAAGTCTTTTGATGTGTAATTTAGCTCCGTTTGCATGACCATCTAAAGCACTGGCATCTAAGATAGCATTTGTTGCAGTTGTATCATCATCAATATTAACTAAAACAGTAACCGTACCACCAGCACCAGCTTGGTCTACAACTGTATCTCTCAACGTTCTTGTTGTAAAAGACATACTCTAACTCCTTAAATCGAAAGCATTTCTTTTTCAAAATATTTCATTAATTCTTTCTCGGTGACTTTATATTTTTTTGACACCATAGTTATACTTTTTTCAAAACTATTTAGGAAATCAGAAGGTTTAGCATCCATCATTTTGAATATTTCATCTACTGCTTTCCGCATTTTAGGAGACAATTTTTTATATTCTTGAGATTTTCTATGCTCATCCTTCTCTACAACCGTAGTTTCATAAATGTTTTCAATCCTCTTCATCTTTAACTACCTGTGCATCCCTGACAAAAGTTTTTGCCAATTCCTCTCTTTTTCTTTCTAGAGCGTTTCCTACTTTATTGATCATAACATTGTTGAAATGTGCTTCAGCACCCAGATTATCTCCATCAGCAATATTATCTATTAAATCTCTACTCATCACATTTCTCCTTCATCTTCTGGTTCGTCAGTAAAATTATCATCTCTTTGTGGCATATCATCTTTTGGAACTCTAACAACACCATCCATATCATCTGGTAAATCAATGCCGCCATCTTCAACATCCATACCTGACTCTTTTCTTATTTGGTCCTGCATTTGTTGTATTTCAGCATCATTCATTCTAAGAACCTTTTTCATCACATAGTCTTTACTAAAGAAAGTTCCGATATAACTCTGAATGGCATCAAGAGTGTTAATTCTATCATTTAATAATTCTGCATCTTTCAATTCTGCGAAATGGCCATCCTGTAAAAAATCATACTGAATATGCTCTTGCATATCCGGCCAATCATCAGGAGCAATGATACCTTTAAGTAAAAGTTGAGTTTTCAGAATATCAGTGAATAATGGTACAAATTTCTTTCTTATCCGTTGAACAAACTTAGTAAATTTAAGTTCATCACGGGTAATCTCTGTACTTCTGCCCAAACTAAACCCTGCTTCTGCTTCTAATCTTGAAATGGGAACATTAAGTGACCGATAAAGTTTTCTTTGAAAATAAACAATATCATCAATTTCCCCAAGATTTGAACCACCGGGAAGTGTAGTAATCTCTGTGCCTCTTCCACCCTCTCGTCTTGGAAGCCAGAAATCTTCTAACATACTCATATGATTTCTATCGTCACGAATTTCACCAGTTGTAGCGTCATACACCAACTTATTTCGATAACGATTCATCACATCTTTAAGATATTGTTCTGCTTTTATCTTGGGTAGATTGCCAACATCAATGTAGAAAATCCTACGTTCGGGCGCTCTCGAAATGCGATAGATAACCAATGCATCTTCAATCATCCTTAGTTGATTAACTGGTTTAATAGCCTTATGGAGATAAGATAACACTCTTCCACTATTACCATCAATAATTCCAGATGGCACATAAGCAACGGCATCTGAAGCAATTCTCAAACCAGTGGTTGATCCAGAACCATAATTGGCTATACCTTTTTCGTTGTAAATAAAATACTCTTCAATCTTTTCTACAACATCTGTTCCTGTCTTTGGGTCTTTTTCCTTTTTGACTTCTCTGACCTTTTTGATTTTATTAGGATCAACATATCTTAACTCTGTAATTCCCCTTCTAGGATTTTTCTTGTCGATAATTTTGTGATAGTAGACTCGACCATCAATATACCATCGTCTGAATATATCATGCCCCTTTTGCTCAAAATTAAGCAAGCGAAGAACTTCTAGGAATTCCTCTCTAATTTTTCTTTTAATTTTGTCAGGGTAGGGAAGTCGTTCTAATACAATCTGCACAGGCACATCATCTTCATTAGAGACAATGCCTTCGTTAACAATATCTTCGATAGCGGTATCACATTCAGACTGTTGAGCAATGTCACGATATCGCCTGATTAAATCTAAATCTGTTCTTTCTCTGCCATCAGTGTTTAAAATTTGACCATAAAAGCCGCCACTTGCAACATCAATTGTGCCGTCATCAGGAGAGGGGGATACAAAAGATGGTATCCCCCCTTCATCTTTTTTAGGTCTTTCTATACGAAATCCGAAAAGTTCTGCCATAATAACTCCTATTTCTACTATTTAGTAGGGTTCTAGAAGTTTACGCCAGAAGTTTCAAAGTGCTGATATCTCCAAGTTACATCAAAAGTTTCAATGGCATCTGCCTGTTCAGAAGTCAGTTCAATAGCACTGACTGTTGTTGGCCAAGCATTTTTGAAAATATAAGTTTTCAAAATCGTATCATCACGATCCAACTGTTCTACAGTCAAGTCGGTTTGATACTCGGATGGAGTTGTGACACCCGTAGCATTGGCAAAATCATTGATACCGTTTGACCATCTTTCCATCGCATTGCGAATCATGAAGTCAGTATCATTCATGAAAGTTGTTGTCCAAGCCTCATCAAAAGTCCTATCCCCAGCGATATAAATGTTTCTCCCTCTAAACGGAATCGGTATTTCAGCAGTAGTATGTGATGGAAGATTAGTACCTCTAACTAAAAAAGAGGTTCTACGAACATCCAAGCCAATAGAAATTCCTGATGGTGGTGTAATCAGAACTCTAAATTGATTTGCTCTTGCTCCACCACCAATTAGGTTAGCTTTAAAATCATCTATATTAGCCATTATTAACCTCCTACCTCGCTAAACGCAACGCCAGTTCTTGTTGCAATAAAGTTAAGGGTAATAAAGTTGATGGAACGATTTGGTTTGATAAAGATATCTCCAACAAATTCATTCCTATCAATAACTTCTGGGGTATTGTTTGTTGCGTCAGCTTTAACCTTAAAGTCATGAATTCCTCTTCGACCTTGAATTTCTCTCAAGAAAGGTTCAACCAAATTACGGAACTGCGCTCTTGTAAATTCATCATTAAATTCAAACAGTTGGAATTTAGCGGCTGTAGCAATTGCTTTTTCTAGTACCAAGAACAACCTTCTCACGTTAATTCTATCAAAGGCACTTGGTTTAGCTAAAGCTGTTTTATCACCAAAAAGAACCACTCCTTGACCGGGGAAATCAACAACTGGATTGATTCTTGCCCGATAAAGAATGTCTCTTTGTGCGTTATTAGGATTAAAAGATGTTTTAATTGCTCCCCTCACCACCCCACGATTTAGACCAGCGGGAGAGAACCAAGCATCAGCGACTTGATCAGTAAAAGCACAAAGTCCTGCCGTATCTCCATTCATTGGAACAAATCTAAACACATCGTTGTATTTATCATACATGTATTTGTAGCAACTGTCATATACAACAAATGAAGATGAAGGACATGCGTCAAATGCGTTTTTAACATTGTCAGTTGCTTTAGCATTATATTCTGATGTAGATGTTGTAGTAACACCAACAGTAGCAGACCTATGTGGAGAAACAAATGCTACACAATCTCTTCTTGATTCAACCAAAGCAGTAAGCATTGTAACATGAGTATCTTGAGTGGTTGAGTTATCACCAGCCCCACCACCTCGGCCACCAAGAATAAGATTAACGTCAACTGTCTCAGGATTATTAAATTTATCATACGCTTTTTGTAGTTCGCCAGCAGATATTGCATAATCATCTGTTCCACCGGATAAAACATAATTGATTGGTTCGGAAACTATGACATATGATAAAGTAGCTTCTTCCAATAAGATATCACCACCAGCATCAGTTGAAGAAGTGTCTGTTCCATCAAGATCAATATTATCTCCAGCATCAGTTGAAGAAGTATCTGATCCATCTAGAATAAGGTCACCATCATTATTAATGTCTGTTCCCCAATCTGTTCCAGATGCAACATGATCACCCCAATAAATCAATTTTGAATTTCTGTAAATAATATTGGGATAATATAGACTAGCACCTTCTGGTGATTTTGCTTTTGGATTTTTAGACCCAACATGAGTTTCAAGAACAGAGGAAAGTCTATGTGTTTTCGATGCACCAGCTTGAGGATTTTCCATTCTTCCACCAGCAAATCCACTAAGCTTACCATCTGTATCATAGACAACAATAAAAAGTTGGTCACCCTTGGCTCTGCCATTATCTAGAGCGAATTGAGAATCACCGGGGCCAGCACCGCCACTATTTTCTTGTTCATCTAAGAATAAATCATAATATCTCCATCTTCTCTTGATAAAAGAGTCATCGGCAATAGCAGTTTGTAATCCTCTTCCCTTTGCGTCATCTTTCAAACGAATAGTTAAAGTATTACTATTAATAGCTGTAACCTCATATTCATTAAAATCATCAATGGCCGTAGTGTTACCAGAATCTGAATAAAATGAAATTAGATCGCCAATAGAAAATTTAAACCCAGCTTTATCAGCATCATCAACAGTAACTGTGGTATCACCAGAACTTGCTGCACCATTAATTTGATTATTTGTACTCATATCTTGTTCATATGCTGCATTATTAGCACAGACAGAGACACCAAGAGAATTACCATCAATCCCTGCTTCTCTGGCAATCCAATCATTTGTTGTGCTTTGACCGTCACCAGATTCAGCCCAAAAACTCGCAAGATAATGATCAGTATCTCTAATGAGAACACCTGTTCCACTTTCTCCTGCATTCAAAATTCCAGTTTCAGCACGAACAATTTTTAGTTGGTCTGCATATTGAAGAAAATTTGAGGCAGTGAACCAAGTTTCAAACTGATTACTATCAGGTTGTGGTTCACCAAAAATATTTACCAAATCTGTTTCTGATGTTACCGTTACAATCTGCCCCACTGGACCTTTTTTAAAAGCACCAGCAATCGCTCCGATTGAAGTTGAAACAGCAGGAACTACGTTTGTTAAATCAATTTCTCGAACCCGTACACCGGGAGATACTAAGAAAGACATTTACAACACTCCTTTATTTACAGAGGGTATTTGAATAATATTTATAAAAAACCATATTTGTAAGAACACTTTTATAGGTGTTATAACATATAAATAAAAACATGAATGAGCATTATAAAAAATACAAAGAAACAATCAAAAAAGTAGCGAGAAGAAATTATCGTAAAAGGATTATACTCCTTAATGATTTTCTAATCAGCAAATCGTGTGTTCATTGTGGTGAAAGTGAAACTGTATGTTTAAAATTCTACCCTCATGATGCTGAAATTCGTAAAATTACAAAAAGAGTTGGAACAAATAATGACAGTCGAAAGGAGATATTTCATCTAATTGACCATTCAAAAATAGTTTGTTCTAACTGCTTTATCAAAATTGATAATGACCTAATTGAATTTATTTAGTTTTTTACCAGTTTGAACCGTAATCTCTAACTACAGGATTCCAACGAGTTCCATATTCATCAACCATCTCACCAATATTTTCATCCTCAAGTCCATCCACAATAAATCCAAAAGGTGCCATATCTTGTTCTAATGCGTCTTGTTGTTCTCTCATCATTGTAGCTCTAACGTCTATATCAGACAATTCTTTGAAATATTGCTGATCAGTAGCCCATGCAAAAAGAAACAAACAAGAAACTAAATCATCATTACAACCTTCATCAGCTTCAAATGATTGACCTTTAACAATAAAAGTAGACAATTCATTAATAACATCTAAATCCTCTATTATAAGTTTATTGTCTTCTATAAGTTGTTTAAGATTTGAGCAACCAATTCTTTTAACCGCCTTTGTTGTTCTAACTCCTAATTGCGCTCTTCCACCAGAAAAACCACCCCCCAAAACTTGTCCTGCCCTTCCACGCATGGATGCCATCATTAGATTGTCATATTCTAGATCAAATTGAATAGTAGTGGCAACTTGTTCTCCAATATCATTCACTTCAATCAGAACAAATGCTTGATTATAAGCTCTTGCTACATCATAAATCTTTGCGGGAAACAATAACGGTTTAATTTCGTTATCTCTATATTTTGCTACAATTTTGTATGGAATAGTAGAAATATCTATAACAACATATGCTGAATAATCATTAGATGTTCCCCTTGACACATCAGCGGTTAATATGTATGTATGTCCCTCTTTTGGATTTTCATGAACGTCTAATCCAGCATTCGACTGTAAAGGTTGTCTATATGCAAGAGTTTTAAGTTTTGCTGGTGTGATAAGTGTGTCAATAGACCCCAAGAACTCACATTCAAATTCTGTGTTGAATTGTGACTCAGATGTATTCTTAATAGTTTCTGCTTTCCATTTTTCATCACGCCCCGGCACTTCACTCCAATGAACCTCAATAGGAACATAACTATTTCTCTCCTCTTCTGCATCTACCCATAGCTTATAAAACATATTCATACCATGAGGTGTCGACACAATCATAACTTTTGTTGTTTTACCAGAACTTATAGTAGGATATACTGAACTGAAAAATTGCTCTGCAACATTTGCTGGTACATATGCAAATTCATCAAGAAATATAATGTTATAACTCCCGCCCCGCACAGCACTCGCACTAGTCGATGACGCAAGAATTTTACTACCATTTTCCAACTCCAAACTGCCCTTATTCCAAGACATAACTCCTTGCTGTAACCATTTTGGCAAATGTTCATAAGCAAGTTGTAGTCTGCCTAACAAATCTCTTGCTGTAGCCGCCTTATTGGCAAGAATTGCCACGTTTACAGTAGGATTAAACAAAACATAGTGAAGTAGATAAGCAATGATCGTTGTAGATTTACCTGACTGTCTTGGAAGTTTACATATTGTGAAACGATTATTATGAAATGTTCCAACCATTTCTTTTTGAAAATCATACAATTGAAATGGCACAAGCCCCTCATCTAACGATACAATTTTAATGTAGTGTTGAATAAAGTAAATAGGGTCTTTCATGCATTTAGCATATTCCTCAACCTCTTCCATTGTCCACTCTTGAGCGACATTGGCTTTCTTGAGGTTTGGATTTCCTAGATAATTCTGTTCCATAATACTATTTATTTACCAAACACTCTTCATAGATTTCATCTGGCACTTTTTCATCTTTCCTCCAGAATCTACCATCGTCTAACACAAGTTTAAATCGACTAGGGTCATCTCTTCTTTTTTGTCGATATTCATAATCATATTTACCATCAACTGCACCCGCCAAAACCTTAATTAAAGATGGCTCTTTTGTTTTATTTTTTCTATAAGTTTCATCTTTAATGTATTTGTTTATGTAGTCTTTAGCTGGCTGTTTGTATGTTTCCCAAGTGCCACCGTGTTTGATATCATGATTAACTATTGACCACTTTTGAAAATTTTCTGTGTTAAAGAAGCTTATTGTAGACCTCCAATCTGATGTATCACTAAATGTAAAAATCATACGGCTATCAACATCTTGCCATTTAAAACAAAAATTGCACCACCAAAACAAATCAAATATCGTATCTATTTCAAATGGTGCGTAGTCTACATGTTCAAATAAAAGTTCAACTAAATTTGATTTTTTACGCTTAAAATTTTTCTCTGTATCTAATGGCACATCAGGTTTTTTGCTAAATAACTTTCCGTTGGGCCAAGTAACGATGCTCTCCCAATTATCTGCATGTTTATCTAAATTGGCGTGTAGAGCATCACTACCGAAACACTGATCACCACACTCTCCGGTAACTTTTAAAATATCATGATTTTCAAATAACGAAATGTCTAGCATATCTTTATGTGGTAAAGGTTCATTTTTATCTCTTACCATTCTTTCCCACATCAGAGGAAACTCATCAATGGAATCTTGGGTGTATCGAATATTCAACACATCTGAATTAGACTTAGTTTCTAGTAAAGCGATTAGGACTCCACTGCTATCAATACCGCCGCTCCAAAATAGTTCTATTGGTTTTCCTAACTTCCATAAATCTCTTGCCGCCTCCATACAACACTCCTCCCAAGATTCATTAAAGTTTTTAAACTTTGGAATAGGGTCATATAACATATGAAATGGATTGAATTGACCAGTTCTATCCACAGGCATGTATGCTTGAACTAATTGGCCGACTGAAACTATAGAGGGAGTATTTCCTAGATTATCCATACTAAAAATATCAGGTCTATAATATTTAACTTTCAATTCACTTTTCCTTCAACATTTTTTGCAGTTCTGCAGTACTCCCGACAAATAAGGCGTTTGTTACATTCTTAGGTGCATTACTTGGCACCTCTTTTAGCTTTCTCATTTTCTCTTGAAGGTCACCCAACTTTTCAGTAACTTCAGCCACCTGTTTAATGAGGTTTCCGGCAACCTCGTATGCTCGTGGATGGTCCGATTCTTTGGCGAGTTCCAGAATGCCTTCCACTGCATCCGTTCCTCTTTCGACCAAATTGTAGAAGTTTTGTCGCTGGTATTCATAATCTCTCTCCATATCATTTTCATCACCATAATCTCTTCCAGATATTGGTGCAAATTTTTGTTTTGTTGTGGGTGAAACGATTTCCGTCCCAGAGGATTTTTCTGGTATGTCTTCTATTACACCAAGTGCTTTATCTATACTATTCTTATTCATAATAAAATTTATTCTGTAGCATCATCTTTAACGATTTCTTTATCCTCTCCCGTCACAGGATCAAAAACTTTAGAATCTGTGAAAAATGAAGTTGTTTCATTAAATCCAAAATCATCATCAGCATCTGCACTTTCTGGTTTTGGTGTGACCGTGTATCTTTGTGACCTTGGCGGTGTTTGGTCTGGTAAATCTGTGTATTGGTCTACTTGAACTTTCTTGATGACATTTTGATCTGTAACTGGACCATATAAATAAAATTTAGCTGTAAATGTCAAAGTATAAATTATCGCTCTTCTTGATTCAAACTCACCGATATAATCATCCTCATAGCTAATACCATTTAATATTACTGGAACATCTCTTTTTATTCCCATTTCTGCCATATCATTAATGGTAATAGTATAGTCTGGTTGAAAGAACGGTAAAATTTGTTCAATAATTTGTAAGGCGTCATCTGACTGTTTTGCCAAAATATATAATTGAACATCTAGATTATATGGAACAGGCATGAATTGAGATTCAAGTGTTCTAGTTCTACCTGATTTTACCTTTTTAAATTTTTGAACTCTATTAAGTTTTCTAGTAGCATCATACGATAAATTTTGAATTTCAAAACCAATACGGGGAAGAGTAATAGCTACTTGCTTTGCTAGGTCTGCATCATCTCTTAATCTGACTAAAAATTTTTCTCTTGGTCCATATGCAAGAGGAACTTTCATAGTCTGTATGACATTACCAGAACTGTCCTTACGAACAAGCTGAATATCATTAAACATTGTTCCAAAGGCAACAATGACTTTCCGTATTGTCTCATGGTAAAATGACTGACCTAACATGATTAACTACTCCTACCAACATCTCCGAATGGATTCGATTCACTAAAATCTAGAACAGTATTATCTGCTGTTTCAAACAATTCATTTTGAGCATGAGTATCTAAATTAGTGCTGCTTGAAGCTCCATCTCCTACTATATATGTTTCTTGTATGAGATAATCTCCATCTTCGGCCAAAAGACTTCCAGCAGAAGTTGTCATATCACTATCCTCAAGTGCTACAATTTCATCAGATGAAATTTCATATCGTATTCTATCATCACCCTCTGTTAACAAAGCACTAATGGTAGCAGTTTCTTGTTCTAATACAAATTGATATGCACCAGAATCTAAACTCAAAGCATCCTCAATAGCATCTACAGCAGTAATACCCGTATCCAAAAGTTCTTGCGAATATTCAAATAATCTACATTTTAATTTATAAACAGGATTATTGTCTAACTGAAAATAAGGCTCATCATGATCAACAAAGTTTATTTGGAATAATTTTTTAAGTATAGGATGATAAATTAAGTCTCCCTCTAAAGGTCTGTCAGAATCAGTGGCATCTGTTTCATTTAATAAGTAATAATCAGAACCTTCAAAAATGATAGCATTACCTGTTGTATCAACAGACGCACTTTCTAAAAGTATAGAACCACCCGTTGTATCTGTCTCATCCTCAATTTGAAATTGTTTTGTATATTCTTGAAATCTAGTTTTAGCAACTACAAATGTAGCCTCACTTAAATTTTGTAAACCAAATTGGGTCATCAATTCTTTTTCGCCAGCAAATCCACCTTCTGAATTTTCCATATACATTTCTATTTTTGCTTGGGTGTTAAATTTAGCAAGACTGTCCGTACCAAGAATTGTATCTTCATTAACTAATGTACGGTCAAGATAATGAACATCATGACCATACGTTTGTATAGCTTCTATTACTAAATCTCTATATAAATTTTGTTCTGTTGCTAGGGCAGCAACATTACTGGTATGGAATATTGAATTGACTGCCATGAACTATCCCACCATATAATTAATGGGCAACTCATAAGCAAGTTGAATTTGTTCTTCTAGTCTAATTATATCCTCTTGTGCCTGATTAAACAAAGTAGCGCCATCCATAGTAACACCACCAAGCATCGTCACACCTTGGAACTTACTAAGATTTGCTCCCCATTGTCTTTTAATAAGAGCCGTAGCGTATCTTTTTAAATAAAGGTCATCATAAATGTCTGTATACGATGTTGGGTCTATTTTTCTATAACATTCTATCACCAAATAATCAACGTCTGCAGTAACATCATTTTCCCAATCCATATCAATATATAAACGATTTTGGTGTTGATTAAACCTTAGTGGTGTTTCTCCTACAAGTATATGCTCCAAATAATCTAAATGACGCATAGTCATCTCGTAATGTATAATAGATGTTGAAGAAAAATCATATAAATCATTTAATCGTAATTGATAACGAATATCAAACATATTAGAAGTAGAACCTTCGTTAAAAGGAAATACCTTTACAACAGACAAAACACTATCTGGAACAGGAATCCAATTCTTACCTTCTTTCCATGTTGCCGTAATATCACTATCTAGTTTATCAGTAGCCGTTATAGATGCATCAGACCTTGCTCTAGTTACATCAGCACTAGTGATAAGATGTTTTAGATACATCCGTTCTACACCATCATAATGATATTGAGCAAAATACTGTAAAGCTTCATCAAGTCTATCATCTACTTGATCATCAGATACATTTATGTCAATGACACCAGAACCTAAATTTCTTAGACAATAGGATTTTAGTGTTGCCTTGGTACTTGGTACAGCCATTATAGAAACTCCATTTCTATTTATTTATAAATATGTTGCTGCTATACAATTGGGTCCATATTGACCATCATCAAACCAATCAGATTTTTGCAAAAATCCTGCTTTATGATATGCCTTAAATGCTGACTGTCTTGGAACAGTCCACATCCAAGAACCATAATTTTCTTTAGCATATTCCTTAGAACGTGTTAAAATTATAGTCGCATAGCCTTGATTACGAAACTCTGGGTCAACCCATAATCCTCTAGACCGCCAATATCTCCAAAACGAATTTTTATTACTAATATAACAACTATTCACTGCCACCAATTTATTATTAGACCAAATACCAAAAAATGTAGGCTCTACATTTTTAGCCATGTCTTTATCTTTTCCTAATTTATTTTTATGACATTCCCAAGTCCATTCATTTGCTTTTGCCACTCCATTCTTTTTATTCGGCCAAAGATGTTCTTCCCAAACATTCCTTATTTCTTCCCATGTTACTTGCTCTACAAAACTAAGCATGTTTTTTATAATCTTCCCATAAATGTGGTTTATTAAGAGAATGACTAAAATGCACAAACTTTATATCATCATGAAATTCTCCACCAAGATAGATATAATCATTACCTGTCAAGCTTCTATATTTACTAGTTAATTGAATTTGCCAATCAGTCATATCCTTTCCGTAATTAATGCTTTCATCAATAACCCAACGAGTAAACCACGCCTCTGGTAATGTCACTAGCTCCAACCGCTCTTTCACAGAATCTTCTACAAAATACTGTTCACCATTCACTGGTCCTTTTGTAGTTCCATTTTTAATATAATAGTGTTGCCAGTGATGAATATCACTCATAAACTTATCAAAGATATATCTGCAGTCTTTTGGATGATATTTAAAAAATCCACCGTTTATATTATAACCATTCTTTTTAGTGTCTCTCCACCATCCCGGCATCGCAACAAACTGGCCACGTTCTACTGGATATTCAAAGATTTTTTCATAGTCATTTATAAGTAAAACATCTATGTCCATAACACAAATAGGTTCATCTATCTCTAACTGCATTCCCCACATTTTATTCCACTGTAAAATCACTCTTTCATCATATGGTTCTCTTATCCATATTAATTCATATTTTGAAAGTTTATTTTCTAAATATGTTTCATACTCTTTACCATATTTATCACCTATTCTAATAGCTACTATTTTCATTTCCATTCAACGATATTTTCTATTTTAGGTTTTGGTTTGATCAATGATTTATTAAAAGGTTCTTCCCAACCCAAATGTTGGGCAAGGAACATATGTTTAGCTTGATTAAAATTAGGATGATCTGGAAGTAAATCATAATACCCTAATCCAATGAGTGTGAGGCAATTACTTATATTACCATCATCTAAATCATGTGGTGTGGTGATAAAATTAGAATATTTTTTAAGACCTTTTTCAAAACAAGAACAAAATGCACAATTAACATCATAATTATTAGCAATTACAGAAAGACCATAACTAAACATACCAGCCATAAATGAATCTAGTTGTGACCAAACAGGTTCCTCTTTAGGATTCCATTTTTCTGGAGAAAGAACAATTGATATTAAATATGGCGCTCTTACTTGATTATTAAAATTAGAAGTGGTTCGTTCTTTCGTTTCTGGCATCCAATTATTATTTTCCTCATATTCATATAATTTTTTTGCGTTTTCATACCATTCATCTTCATCATCACTATAAACACCAAACATATATTCTCTTCGTGCGATAGTAATTATTGCCAATTCTCTTTTTTCTTCATAACATTCTGGACCCCATATTTCAAGTTTAAAATTGTATCCTTCGTTTTTAACAGGAATTAGATTAATAGTTTCTCGTATTATTTTTTCTATTAATTCCTTTGGAGGTATTTTATCTTCTTTAAATCTTCGATAGTTAAATCGTTTATCTAAATGCTCTAGTAAATCCATTTTATCTTCCCATTTTAATTTTATATTGCATAAGGAAATATCAATTTAGATTTAACCATATCAAAAGGTTGGACTCCAAAATATTTATTAGTCTTCCAATGATTGTTTTCCTTTTTAAACCAAGTCATAAAAGCTGCAACAATATGAACTCTTTCATTTTTAGCGTCACCTATATCCAAAACTCTATGACGAATTCGTGTGTTCCATACATATGCCTTCCCAACTTCCAAATGTTTTTCTAATTTTAAAGTATTTCCATATTCATCTGTGCCATCAATTTGAAGAACATATGAAGGCTCTGTGACTAGAGGTATGTTTATTCTAACACATTGCCAAAGAACTTCATCTAAATGCCATTTTTGTTTATGCCCCGGCGATTCCCACATAACTCTTGACCTTGTTGGCATTAAGTCTATACATTCAAAAAATTTAGCGTAGTGTTTCTTAACAACAGGATGAACAGTATTAAAACCATAAGTATCATAATATGTATTTTTGACTTCTTTCCAAGGAGGGTTTGGATTATTAGACTTTGAGTATGACCAATTAAGTTCTGGATGACCTAAACTTGCATATGGACTTCTCAAATGTTCATCTCCATCTGGATTATAACATAAACTAAATCCTCTATATTTATTTGATATATTATTATTTTTCGACCATCCTTTAATTCCTCCAATTTCGTTTACAATATTTAATGTTTTATCCAACAAAAAATCAGCAGTTGGAAATCCTAATTCTTCAAGACTGAACTCCATAAATTGTTCATTTATTTTTGTGTTATAATGACTAAATGCATCATATTTTTCATTTAATATTGCAAATGGATCATTTTTTAACATGGTCATGGCATAATCTCATATCCTGCTTGATATTTTGCTCTAGCTGTTTTAATACCATAGTATGATCTACATTTTTGTTTTGTTGGCATAGTACCTCTAAAAAAATAATATTCACAATGTTTATCGAGAATATCATGAAGATTAAAAAAAGATTGAAACAATTCATCTAAAGTATAACGTAGATGTGACATATGATAACTAAAAATATTACTGGTGTTCATAAACACTCTTTTACCAGATACCATCTCTATCAACTTTGAATAATCTGGTTTTATTAAGTCTTCAACCCAATATTGTATGTCATAATTATTATACATTTTCATTTGTAATTTTTTTAACTCTTCAATATTTCCATGAGTTTTTAATCTATCTTTTATTAATTTTTTTTCATTAAAAAGAAAAGGATGGTTTATTGTTTTAGAAAAAAACTTTATTTCTTCTATTGACATATTCATTTCTACGATATTTCTTTTAATATTAATATTCTCTTGACAATAATCATAAAATACAATCTCACCATCAAAATCTAAATTATTAGCAAATAATTCAGTAATATATCCTGCACTGGGAGATACTATTAAATCAAACCTTTCAGTCGGTAAACTAATCTTCGTAGGAAAACCATCCGCTCTTCCCCCCAAGCTTGGATATTTTTCTGTATTTTGAACATAAAATTGTTTTTTACATCTAGTAAGTAATCTATCAAAATATGGTTCTTTCTTATTAATTTTATTTTGCCAATCATCATCAGTTTGAATTGTTTTCCAAGTGTCTAATTGAATTTTCCTTCGGTCTTCAAGATGACCATATGACCAAGCTTTACCCTTTCTATCTAATTTAGAAAAATTATTAATAATAGGCAACCCTTCAACCTTTATCCATGATGGTGTATAATCATCATGAAAATTATCATTGGCTCTTTCAAAGTTAGTCCACTTATCAAATATATAAGGAGAACCGAGTTCTCTCCACATTTCTAAATTTAATTCTATATGCTGGTGATGTAAAAATGCTGGTTGATTTTTTTTAGCAATAATATGACCTTTACAATATTCATCACTTTTAGCAAAATAATTAAATCGCTCTATAGTAGTAGGATAATACGTTCCATCAAATACCATACCACAAGAAACAATCATGGCATGTGTGTGATCTGTGTATTCTTTTAATACATCATTTAATTCACTTTTATAACAAATGACTTGTTTGTGTCCAATTCCAGCACCTGTCATTCCACCAGAAGTTAAAAGACAAGTTGTCTGTAATTGTTTTTCTACACCAAAGTCCCATTGAAGTTTATCTGGATACATAATAACAAACAAAAAATTTTTAGAATCATTTGCAATCTTAATATTAGCTGTTTCTTTCAACCATTTATCTTTAAATTCTTCAAAGCTATTCATAAATTAATCTCTTTTTCAATAGAGGAACCAAATTGTTTTATTAAAGACCTCTTCATTAATTCTTTTCTTTTTTTATTACTACCACCATGAATGATAAAATGAAATCTATTTTCATTTGAACCATTGTATGCCTCATGCATTACACCATTATCAAACCAAAACCCTGTGCAATTCTCAAAAGGCAATTCTTCTTTAGTATCTACTCTTCTCAAGTAACACGCCTCTGGTTGATAAAAAGCTAAATTGATAGCAGCCGCTATGGTTCTTCTACCGGGATTAGCATCTTGGTCATGATGTGCTTTTATTTCACCTTGCGGTTTGAGCAACATAAATCTACAACGTCTATAATTTTTATGAGGAAATTCTTCTAACCATCTTTTTGTCTCTGGTGCTATATCAGCAACCTCTGTCCATCCCCATTTCACATTCTCCTCTGTCAAACCATGCCCACTTGGATTTTTCGTATGATACCACCCCATTCTTGTATCTGATTCATCTTCATGAACAAAACTATGAAGTGACGCTGAACACCAGCCATCTCCATCCCCATAACGATGGTCAACAAAAAATCCCTCATCATATACTGCCTGTGCTTCAGTAATACATTCTTGTGGTATATCTAAATCAATTTTTAAATACCATATATCATTCTTTCTACACCACTCTACAATATTCATTTTCCTATTACCATAAATCTTTTTGTTCCATTCATCAATTCAAGTGACCCAGAATATATTACATCTTTTAATTGTGCCTGATCAATCAACTCTCTTTCATCGTTCACACAATTTATATGTTCATCATGGCTATCATCATTGGATGATTGTAACACATAGATAGGATTCATCTCTTCATTTATTTCTCTAAATTTCCACATTGAAAACATATGCTCACATGAACAGTTAATAACAATGTCAAAATCTTTTTCTATTGAATTAAACATAATATTTTTTATATTTACTTTATAAGTTTCATCATCCTTATATCTCTTATTAAATTTATAACTCATATCAACAACATCTTTATCTATCTCATAATTATATATTTCTTTTACTGATGGTAAATTGTCTTTTAAAAGAGGAACGATATATTGACAATACCATCCAGCTAACACACAAACACTTACTGGTTTAATATTATTATTTGTTAGTTCCTCAATTATCCAGAGCTTGCTTTGAAGTTGAGAAGCATTACATGAAATCACAACTCTATCAAAAACATATGGCATACTTTTTTTAGTATGACTAAATGCATTCTTCCAATCATTTGCCAACTCTGGAGTATATTTTAAATATTCTGCCATAGACTTTTCAATTCTTCAACATCATTATTTTCACCACTATTGTTAAACAAACAAATCTTACAATCGTGTCTTATTTGTTTTTCTGCCATATCATCTGGAAACTTATTTCCTTTATACCAAGAATAAATGTCTCCTTGAGGAAATACATTGAAAAAAGATTTTTCATCGTCATGCATATCATACCAAAAATGATTTAAGTAATTATCTATGGTAGGGTATGTAAAAAATATAACGTCTAAATGTTTTTCTATGTGGTTATATATTTCAGTTAATTGTGCATTATTCCATCTTATGACAGATGAATTAATTGGAGTAGATTGAAATTTTGAATAATTTTTATGACATTCATTTGGATCATTCCACCATCCATATGTGATATATGGTTTTTCCATATCCAATTCAAAAAAATATTTTAAATCCTGATGAATGATAACATCTAAATCAAGATATAAAAAATTACCAATTCTTTTATCTGGAAATCCGTAACGTGGAATTGATTGGAACATATAGAGTTTTCTATATGCCCAGAAAAAATTTGTGCTTTTTTCATAATACAAATCCCACTCGGTTGCTGGTAATTGTATATCGTATGATTCTGTAGGATTATCAGTTATACAGTAAAATGCGTATGGAACAGAACAATTATTCTTAACTTGTTGTCTTAATTTTTCCACATAATTTCTATCATATTTGTCACCCCACTTTACACATAATATAATATTATCCATACTATCCCCAATCGTATATTTTATCGTGATAATATATGTCGTACTTTGGTTTTAATTTACCATCTACATTGTCAACACTATCGTAATTTTCTTCAGAAGTTACAATAGAATTTGTCTGTAATTTTTCCACTTTCTTTTTATTAATATCTATCATGTTAAAACTTTTATTCACGAAAAATCGGCGGTTTTTCTAGAGTTTCTATACGCTTCTCTAATTCATCAATTTTAATTAAAGCTTCTTGCAGGGCGGCAGTTAACAGTGGAGTTATTTTGCCATAATCTACTGAAAGCATTTCATTAGAATTTAGATCGCCACCAACAACATCTGATCCAAGTTGATTATCAATTTCTAGAATTTCTTGTGCTAAGAAACCTTCACTGGTATCACCATTTGATATCCACTCAAATCGGCTTGGTTTCAGTTTAGCCAAACGCTCTGCAGCATTTGGAATTGTTCGTGCATTTTCTTTAAGTCGTTCATCAGAGGGAGCATCTGGCCCCTGTGGACCCACAGCACCCATAGCACCACCGGGACCGGATGGTCCCACATCGCCTCGGTCACCTCTAGGAAAAAACATTAAAGAAATACTTTCACTATTTGAAAATACACTTCCTGATAATGGAGTTACACCTAAAAGAACATAACCTGATGCCTTTGTTGCAACTCCCGTATCAACTCTGAATATAGCTTCATTAAAACTACTATTGGCTGTATCATCATTACTTACAAGGAATAAATATCCTAGCATATTATCTTCTGGGGCCGATATATCAACAATAGCATCCAAAAATGCTTCAAAATCTTGCTCATCAGCATTTGTTCCCGCAACAGTTATTTGAGTAATAGACCCAAAAGTGCCATTATTAAAACGTATATTTCCATTGCCGGGTGTTGCTGTTGTATCAGTTGATGTGCTGAACGCATATCGAATACCAGCATGTACACCTCTTGTTGGAGAAGAGGCAAATTTAGTTCCATCGGGGAATGTAATTCCTGTTCCAGTTATAGTAAATGCCATCTTTGTTACCCCGATTTTTCTAGAGTTTCTATACGCTTTTCTAATTCATCAATTTTAATTAAAGATTCTTGTAGGGCAGCAGTTAACAATGGAGTTATTTTACCATAATTTACCGAAAGCATTTCATTAGAATCTGGGTCGCCAATCACAATATCTGATCCAAGTTGATTATCAATTTCTAGAATTTCTTGTGCTAAGAAACCTTCGCTTGTGACGCCGCTTTCGATCCAATCAAACCGCACCGGGTTGAGCGTTTTCAATCGGTTGATGGCATCTGGGATTAGTCGCACATTTTGTTTAAGTCGAGCATCTGACGAGCTTCCTTCCGGTCCCCTCTGTGGATTTTGTGGACCCGTCGCCCCTTGTGGACCAGTATTAATTGCACCCTTTTTTACATATTGTATCACACACTCATTACCAAATTCACCACTAGAACCATTTAGTGTTGTGCTACTTGTAACATGAGACACGGTAAAATGTTGATATTGGGAATCTCCACTTCCTATTGTATTTGACCCGTCACCCTTGGCCACCGTCAAATACAAAAATAATCCAGCAGTAGAGTTATTATTAAAAATAATTATATCGCCGCCATCATCCCAACCGTTAGACGCTGAAGCCCAATCATTTGTAAATCCGCTAATTTCTGTTCCATTTGCATTAAACATATTCACATACAAACGTGTAACATTTGCCAACGTAGCAGAATTTAAAGCAAAATGACCTTTTGCTGGACCATCATTTGTCCCTGTTCCTGTTCTGACTGTAGAATCAAATGTATATCTAAGACCATAAGCATCGCCTCTATAAGTACTAGATGCCGCTTTGGTAGTAAATGTAGAACTGTCATTAAAAGTAATACCAGTGCTTGTTAAAGTTGTTGCCATTATGCTGCCTTCTTTAAGAGTTTAGAATACTTACCACTCACTCTATAAAAATTCCCGTTGGCAAATACATTAAATTCATCAGATGAAGTTAGAACAGAAACTGTCATCACATCTTCTTTCATATATCTCATACTTTTTATTTTATTATTTCCAATATAATCACCGATAACTAATTCTTCAACTTTTCTCCAACCATCATTACTTATTACGGGATGATCATTAGTAATCATTAATTCATTATTAATTATATAGTATCCTTCTCTAAGATGCTCTGTTATAACTCCTTCAACTCTGGTATATACTGTTGTATTATTGTTCTCTCCCTTATTGGTTAATATATAATCACCTTCTTTAAGAGTTTCTACATTTACAAATTTATTATTATGTAATAGCACTTGCATACCATAAAGAAGACATTCAGACCCCTGCGGTCCTGCTGGACCATTCGGTCCCGTCCCTCCTACTGGCCCTGCCACCGTGTCGATACCCTTTCGACCAAAAGGGAGAAAATTAATTTGAACAATCTCCTCATCAGTGTTTGGTATAGTGCCAGCGATATAAGAGCATGTTATAGACCTATGATTTGTATAATCATTTTGGCTAGTCATTTTCAAAACTATGCCAGAGGTATCATCATCTACATTAGACTTTATTATTAAAAATCCATCTGCTGCCCCGCTATTTCCACCAGCTTCTACCCACATATCCATAAAAGCATTTAAATCACCACCATCAAAAGAAGTTTTATGAAAAACGGCTCTTGTTACACTAGCAGCGGTGGCATGATTAAAATATACTTGACCAGAAGATGGTTCTACACTACCATCAGTGGTTCCCGGTACATTTGTATCAAAAGCATATATTCCACCACCTCTTCTTCCAGTGTATGTTACTCCACTTCTAGCAGTGGTAGAACCCACTGTGGTCGCAGCAGAGGTTACTGTCGAGCTATCACCTAAAGTAACTTGTGTACCAGATACTGTTGTCGCCATATTATTTCTCTATTTTATTTTTAAGTTCTTTTACTTCATCTGACAAAGATTTCACCCCCTCAAGCAGAATAGCAATAATATTATCATAAGCAATTCCTAGTGTATTTTCTTGAAGACCTGTTTTATGTACGATGGTAGGCAATACTTTTTCCATCTCTTGAGCCAAAAAACCGTAGTTAATATTTCTCTTCTCTTTATCTTTAAAATTAAATTGAACACCATTAATAGAGTTAATAATATCTAATGGATTTGGAATAGGTAGAATATTTTCTTTTAATGTTGCATCAGAATTTGCAACCACATCGCCAGATACAGTAAGGTTTCCAGTTAATGTTCCTCCCGCACTTGTAGTTTCAAATTTCTTACTATTGTTGTGATATAACTCTACGGCACCACCATCTGCAGCAGCAAGATAAGTTGCATTTGAAGCAGTATTTTTTAAATTTAATGCATCTCCATTAATTTCCAATGTGGTATCAGAGAACAATTCTAAAACACCATTAGCACTCTGTTGAATATATGTTCCACTATCTCCAAATTGTAATTGAGTGGTTCCCACACCAGAGTCATCACTAAGCAAAAGTCCAGTATCAGCAATATGCGTTAAAGTAACATCACCATCATTACCAAAAGATATTTGTGCGCCGTCTGCAAGAAATATATCTGACCACTCTAGTGCTGATGTTCCTAACGAACCACCATTTGCAGATGAAGGAGAAATATTACTATTAAATTTAGCCGCACCCGCATCTGACATATCTAACGTTAAAGCCGTGATAGTAGACCCGCCGTCGTTTCCTTTTAAAATCATATCTTTATCAGATACGTTTGAAGCAATCACAAGATCGCTTGAACTATTTGTAAAAGTTCCGATAGCAGTACCACCGTCTTTAAAAATAACATCACCACCATCAGCATCAAGACTAATATCTCCCGCAACATCAATAGTGAGGTCGCCAGATGATAAATCAATCTCGGTGCCATCAATAGTAATATTATCTACCACAACACCAGCGTTTGCCGTAATGACACCATTAAACGATGCCGCTCCAGCATCACTACCATCAAGAGTTAAAAACGTAGTATCTGCACTACCATCTGTTCCTTTAAAAATAATATCGCTATCATTAGCAGCAGCATCAATCGTAATGTTACCACTAGTTGTAGTAAGAGTAACTGCTGCATCACCAGCGGCAATATTATCAGCAGCGGGGTTGCCAACACCAAGATTGGTGGGAGTTATTTTTTTAAGAGTTCCCCCATCATCAACCAAAATATGGTCAGCATCACCAGAACTAGTGGTTGTAGTGGCAGAATCTGAATTACCCGTAGTTATAACTGTGCCTGTAGCATTAGGCAAGGTTATAGTACGATCAGTAGTCGGGTCTGTAACTGTTACTGTTGTTTCTGCAGCATCATCAGTCGATCCCTCAAATATAATACTAGAAGCAAACGTATTTCCCGCATTTAAAACACTAACATCACTCACAAGTGTATTAAATTGAACCCGAAACTCTTCTAGAGTATTACTAGTTGTTATTGTGCTTGCTGAAGTTGCCATTACTTGTTACCCACTAGTTGTTTTAAAAGGTCTTTTATTTCATGCATTTCACATTTTAAAGTATTTATTTCTCTTGCTGTATCTCTAATTTGGTCACGTTGTTTTTGTGCCTCACTTGCTCTTTTTTTAGCTATTTCATAAGCATTTAAATTAGTGTTAATAATACCGGGAGAATTTAAATCTCTTTCTAAATCTACTAATTCTTTTTCCATTTTATGTCGCCAATGCTAAAACTCTAAAATCTTTAAGTCTTGGAACTTGTGTGCATTTTGTTCCTTGCATAAGAATTTTAATTTGAAATTGAGTAAATTCATCAAGTGGTGTTCCTAATCCATCATCTGTAATTCCTGCTGAATATTCAACATCTAAAAATTGATCTGATCTATCAGAAGAAACAATAGGATCATCTGGAGAACCATCATCATTAAAAAATACAAAATCTTTATCGCCCAGATTAGCATCCTCATCAAGTCTCAATGTTCTAAACATAAGTTTAAGATCGCTTGTTCCCGGTTTAGCTGCAGCAAACAATACTCTTAAATTTTGAGCAGGATTCTTTAATCGAACTGGTTTAGTGATATAAATCGCTGCATTGGGATCACCCTCTGGAACAGTAGAAGGTTGATATATTGATGCCAATGATGTGGCATCATCTTTATCTGGCCAAACATTACTAGCGGCTGTTATTTTGTCAAGTCTATTTGCTATTGTAAAAACAGATGCTCTTCCCATATCTATTACAGGAGAAACAGTATTAGATTCTGTTGTTAAAGTAATTGGCATTGTAAATGACTTATTACTTGACATTTCATTTGCTTCATTGATAGCAGAGGCAACCATTTGTGGTTCGTCAAAGAAAAAATCCTCATTTAAAGGTATATCAAAAGCATTTGCTTCACTAGTTTTACTAAATGATGTTTCAGTCCCAGATGGACTTGTTGAAGTTGTAGGTCTTGCCTTTAAACTAATACCTGTTGATGGTGGTTGCATGGTACTAATCATTGTAGACATACCACACATTTGAGCATTTTCTGTTGCCGTTACAGAATTTCCACCAAACTCAACAAACGCATCAGCCACACCATCAATAACGGGCGTTGTAGAAAGTGTTAATGTATAATAATCTAATCCAAAATCATCAATGTCTGTGTGTGTTTTGTTTATTTCTGTAAATGGAACTTTATATGCTTGATAAAGTTCAACAGTTGATCCTGTAGCATGTGCTACAGCAGTAGTTCCATCCACTCCTCTAGTAATTGTTCCACCCGTAATAGTATTGGTGCTGATTGAAGTGTAAGTGATAATTTCATCATTAATTTTAATATGCCACACTCCAGCAGCAGTTTGAGCATACTTTCCAGTAGTGTCATCAAAATTTGAACCATTAGTCAAAGTAATTGTACCAGTTTCGGCTGCAGATATGGCACCATTTAATGTGGTGCTTGCACCAGATTTGACACTATCAATTGTAACATTATTACTCGTAGAATACATATGATGATTTCTATGGTTAACCTTAATTTTTAATGCTGTAGCAGAATCATCATTCATAATAATAGGATTAGCTCTCAGGCTTCTCGTATCCACTGCTTTATTTTCCAATGTTACTGTGGCTGGTTCTGTATTAAACTTCGCTCTTCGCAGAGTAAACTTTAAATCTTCTAAAGGCGAAATTGCAAATGCTGAATTATTATGAGATTTAAATAAAACACCAATATGAGGTTGCTCAGAAATTTGTCTATCTGTTGTTACATCCTCTTCATGCATTCTTGAAATCCAAACTTTATAATCAATTGTATTAGTCAAAGCAACAATACAATATTCCATATTCGGCTTTAAATATACCGGAGATTTAAAAGTAAACGTTGTTGCAACTGATGCATCACTTGAAACATTTATATCTTCTGGAAATTTGGTCACATTAGAAAATGGAATAACTTTGGGGCCGGGATATCCATTTACCACATTTCTTATTTCAAGCCTTATAGGCAGTGTGTCATCTTTTTCTGCAAAATACAAATCTAATGATGTTATAAATCTACCAGTAGGACCGAGATCAATCGCTTTTCGATCATCTGAACTACCATCTCCAGCAAGATCAACACCTTCAACCATAAAGGTTTGAGCAATTGGATCACCTGCGCCAGCATCATCCTCCATCACTGTAAACCATGTCTCCGTATGCACCCTTTCTTCTGTTGTAACATCACGAACAATTCTTCCATTTCTTGTGGCATGAATTGTTTCTTGTTGTATTTCTAGTATTCCATTGGCTTCATATATGGCTTCAGCAGAAGTAAATAAAGTAGTAGGAGTTGCATCACCTGTATCTGTTTCAGCAGTCGCAACTCTACCTCTCGCATCTGTTGGGCTTGAAGTAAGTCTAAACAAAACCTGTCCTGCTTTAATTTGTGGGTTTCCATCAATTTTTGGGTCTGGTATATCAAACGTTCCGTTACATGAACCATTTGCACTTGTTAATAGCTGACTACCCTTTACAATGGTTGCGTCACTAGAAAATCCAGAATCTGGCGTGATATAGGCATTTACATTTTGTTTGTCAAAAAAGGCATGTAAAAAAGTATTCGGTCTAAAACCAGTTCCAGTAAATTTTACTGTATTGGGTCTTATATACGGACTAATGCCTCTAGAGATTACCCGAAATCCTTGTGATTCTCTATCAATTTGTTCAACTACAGAACTAGTTGTTCGTGTGCGTGTATGTCCTACTTGCTGTTCCGACCAAAACCTTTCGGCCCAGATGGGTTCATGTTCATTCCGAGTTTCAACCGTGCGACCAGTATTTATTCTATTACGGTCAAAATTTCGTATTGCTCCTCTCCAAGCTACATTCCATGCTGACCATACAGTCCCTAAATTATCAACAGAGTCAAGAACTGCTTGAAAATTTCCTTCTAGTTCAATCACTAATTCTGGAGCAATTTCTGTTTCAAACCATTCATCTCCAAATGGGTCTAATGTTATTTCTCCTATCCATGAAGAAGTTAAAAGTGGCATAACCCTTTCTACTCTGGATGCAAATGGATTTTCTGATAAAAGCACTTCTGAATAATTTAATGTTATTAAATCTCCTGTCTTTTTATATCCTTTTGATGTTCTGACCGAATCAAGAGTAGTGTCTTCAGTTAATTTTACAGCCTTTGTACTATGAATAGGTCTTGCCACATATTCTTCCATATCTATTGCAATTTTATAATCTGGATGTTTTGTATCACCCACCTTATGACCAGTAAAATTATCAACCAAAAAACCTGATTTAAATCTATTTAAACCATTGCTGTCTAGTATTTCAAAACTTGCTGTCGATCTCTCTAAAGAATTTAATGTCGTTATAAATTCTAAATTAGAAATTCTTGTTTCCAGATCACCAATATCCTTCATAGTATATCTTTGATGTTTATGTCTACGAACTTCAACATCTTGAGGTCGATATGTAAAAGCTGGAACAAGCAATGTAGCAAGTGGTAAATCTCCTGATGGAATTGTAGGATTACGAGGTGACCTATCTGGAACTCCATCAGTTACATTAATTCTACCATTTTCTGACATTGAGAGTGTAGAAATTCTCGGTAAGTAAAATTCAAAATCGCTTTGGATATTACTATCTGGTTGAACAGGACTAGAGACAGATGCACCAGTTCCATCGTACTGTCTTGATTTAAAATCAAAAGAAAACCCTGTAATTTCATCAACAGTATCAATATTAGAAGATGTTCCTGTTATATCTTCTACTCTTGGTCTAAAGTCATAAAAGTCATTAAGACGTTTATAACTATCATATCCAATGCTTGCTCTTTTATCTGCCCTTTCATTCGCTCTTATTTTTTCATCAATGTTTGCAGTTGGAATATCAACAAACTCCATTTGTTTTCCAACATCAGAATAAGAATCAACAGTAAGACAATCTCCAGCACCATGTTCAAAATAATTATAAACAATAAGAAGTTGACCACTAGGTTTTGATGAACCAGCTTTTAAAGTCAATCTTGAAATATCATAAAAATTAGCTCTGTGGCCACTATCAAACAAATATCTGTCTGTAATTAAATCACTTCCAGTTGTTAATCCATCCGTAGCTATTGTTGCAGTGGCAGCAGAAGCATCACCTGTTATTGTTTCTCCTGCCACAAATTCAATTGAAGTGGAAAGAACATAACTCATTGGACTTGAGATATCAATAATTCTTGCCGTTGCCCCAGAAGAGGCACCTGTTATTTTTTCCCCTTTAATAAACGTTCCTGATGTAGTGGTTAAGTTAAGTTCTGGAGCCGTAGCAGCGGTTCCTGTAACACCAGAATCGAAAACACCGACGATATCAAACACATCAGCCCGTCCCAAAGAAATAATATCATCATCTGGACGAGTTCCAAACGCATCTGTAGTTCCGGTAGTTACTTTCAATTGTTTCATTAGTTTAGTAGTTTTAGGTTTCACTGGAACTGAAGTTCTTAGCACAGATGCTGTTAGCTTAACTTTCGCATTATTTCCAAGAAGAGTATTATCAGTGATGGTTAAACTATTTGTCCCTGCCCCGCTTGTTTTACCTGTAAGAAGTATAACATCTCCAGCAACCGCACTACCACCACCAGCACTCATTACAGTAAGTGTGTAATGTTTTTCAGCAAAAGATACGAATGTTTCATTACCACCTGTTGTAAATGTAATCACGCCAGATGAATTTGTATTGCCTACAAACTGTTTCTTCACAGTAAATTGTAAATCACTGACACCAGAATTAGACGTAGTTAAATGAGTTTTAATTATACTTTCTGGCAAATTATAAAAACCTATGTTTTTGTCAACATCTCTTAAAGTAGCAAATGTTGTTCTTTCATATGTTACTGGTTCATTTCCATCTGATGAACTTGTATCTGTTCCATTAAGTGCAAGAACACCAGCAGAAGCTTTGTCACTATCCTCCAAAACTATTTTTGACAATTGAGTAAAAGAATCAACTTGAATGTCAGCACTAAAAGCAGGACTTCCACTCATATGTACTGACCTTACATCAGCAAAAGAATGTGTAAACACACTTTTAATTGTTAAATCATTTGTGCCATCTGTTACATTTCCTGTTCTATCAGATGCTGTGATTTTGTTCCCAACATTAAATGTCCCTGTAATACCAGTGAGAAGAATTTTATCTCCACTAGTGCCATCTGAATAAACAACTCCACTAGCCCCTGTAGTAGCATCTTTAATTCTCAATCCACCACTACTTGCATTTGCAGTTAATGTGGCACTAGCAATACCAGATAAAACAATTTCTGTAAATGCTTGAACATCAAAAAGAAATAGTTTATAAGTCGCTGTTGTAGTTCCTGCCACACCTGTAGAATATTCCAAACCTCTTGATCTTGCCACACCAATTTGTCTTCCACCAGAGTTACCTCTAGAATCTTGTGCGGCGTTATATAGACCAATTTCTTTAAATGGTGTGGTTTCTGTTCCAACCGCACCAATGTCTGGACTATTATATACATTTGTTACATTTACATAATTACCCATAGGAGCTATGCTCACACCAGCATTTATTGTATCAAAAGTTCTTGCTTTATTCACATCCTTAAATGTTGGTCCACGCCGCTCGACCTCATAACCTCTTACATATGCAGTGCCGGGAGAGACTCTAACAGACAATAAATCAGTGCTTGCTGTATTACGATCATCTGTAGTAGCTCCAGCAGTGTATAGACCAACATTATCATTTACAGTTACTGATTCATCTACAGCAAAAACAAATGGAACAGTGGTATAATTTCCAGACTCATTAAATGTTCGTCTTGCTAGTGTTTCTTCCAATATAGAGTATTCAGTATTTCTAACCTTTCTAAGTTCCACACCAGCCTTAATATCCAGCAATTGAATAAAATTACTATCGGCAGTGGATGTTCTTTCTAATTTAGCTAATGTCAGGTTAATTTGTAATCTATCTGCACCTCTTGCCGCAAAATTATTGGAACCAGTGGAATTGTCCAGAAGAGTAGTATCATCAACAGAAGAAACAAATTTTTCTTCTATTGTAAAACCCACTCTAAAGCTAGGTGCTGAAGAATATGGGTCTAAAACAATAGTTTGTGTATTACATTGAACAAAATGACCACGGACATAAAATACACCACTTTGAACTTCTACCGCTGACCCTGTTCTGGACGCTGGACCTGTGGCACTTGCTAATTGTGATGCAGATGCACCTGTAGCCGCCTTAAATGTGGATGTAAATGCCGTAAGAGATGCGTTATTCGCAGAATAACTTGTTGTGTGTGTGGTGCTAATATTTGCAGAAAGATTTTCACCATCAGCAAAAACAGAGGTTTGTCCATCTGTTCCTGTATTGATATAATTAATAAACAATAATGGTTGTTCTGTGGTTGTTTTTTCTTGGATACCAATAACTTTTGCAGTAACTCCTGTAGTTGCTCCTGTAATAACAACTGGATTTGTCGTATCCAGATACTGAGAAAGTTTAATTGTTTCTCCACCAAAAGTATCAACTAATTTTAATGAATAGTAACTTGGATTAAAAGAAATTTGGCCGGGAATAACCATGGCCCCTTCTTCAAATATATGGTCACTATGTTTAGCAATTTGATTCTGAAGACTTGATTGTAATTGTGTCAGTTCTCTTGCTTGAATCGCAGAACCGGGACGAAAAAGAGTACGAACAAAGTTTTTAGATTCATCAAAATCATCAAAATAAGGACTTATATTTAAATTTGTTTTTTGAGTAACCACTTTAGAACTCCACTACAAGTTTAATATCTTCTGTTTGTGACGCTGATCTGAAGATAGGTCTTCTATTTTCTACATATACGATATCACCACTATCTGGTTCTAATTCTGGATTGGCATATCCATCAGCAAATGTAATAGAACCACCATTTGCAAGAGTTACAGCAGCGTCTGCTGCAGCATCAGGAGTTCCAGAAGCACCACTTCCACCTGTATTGGTTATAGCATTAGCGCCCGAAAATCTATTACCACTGCCTTGACCAACGCCTGTGCTAACTGTAGGTGAAGTCACAGAAGATGTTCCATGACCATTATATCTTTCTTGAATTACATATAAAATTCTATTAGTTGCATCGTATTCTACTACTTTTCCAACCGCACCAGTTGAAGCTTGAATTACAGTTTCATCTGGAAGAAAAGTTCCTGCCCCAGATTCTAATTTAATAGCATATGACAATCTAGCAGTGCTAGATGAAGCAATTGTTGAAGTTCCAAATGTGGTTGGATCAATACACAATGCCAAATTTCTAAAATCATTTCCAGCAGAAAGGTCATCATTTTCAGCACCTGTCATGGTAACTCTTGCCATAACAAAATGACCACCTAACTCTTCAATTGCATTAAATCCATGACCCCCCTTTGGTGAAATAACAACCTTTACAGAACCACCACTACCACCCATAGCAGAGGCTGAAGTCAAAGCAGCATCGGAAAAGGTATATCCAGAATCAAGATTTATAGTCGCAAAGGTATACTCTGTTCCTGCAGTTTGCACCGTGCTATCTGTTCCATCTGTTAAACCAAATGCTTGTATAACACCACCTGATACAATAAGTTTTAAAATAGCCCCTGTAGATTTTCCAGAATTTGTACCATCTCCATAAACTGGTGTAAAATACGTTCCATCTGTATAACCACTTCCACCTGTAACAATGAATGATTCAATGGCACCATCCGTAGCATTTGCACTTACGGTGCTATCAGTTGCTACTGGTATAAAATCTGAAGTGAAAAATTTTGCTTCATCTGATGCAGAAACAGTAAGCATATATTTTAATACATACCCACCTAATTCAAATGGAGAGTTAGAAGTTGAGGTAGGTTCTGTTCCAGAATAAGCGGCACCACTACCATTATCAAGAACCTTATAAACTCTATTATCAGAAGTCATAAAATAAAAAGTAGCATCATATAAATTTGAAGCTCCAGATGTGCTGGTATTGGTAGAACTAATATCATGTTCATACATATCATATGTCGTTCCGTTAGTCCAGTTTCTTCTCGAAACAACATTGCTTACATCAGTAGAAGATATCTTTTTTGCACCAATAGCACTATCCCAAATATAAAATTCACTACCAACATCATCATTTGGGGTTGGTGGGCTTGTATCCGTACCACCAGAAGTATCGCTATCATATGCTGTAGGTTTACCTATTAACATATAGTAAGTACTTGCAGATGCTTCACTAAACGACTCTTTAAATTGAGACGCATTGTGAATTCTAAATTTTTCTGTGACTATTGCTACCATAGTTTTTATCCTATTTTTATATTTATATACTTATTTATACATTAAGTAAAAATGATTCTTGTGTACCTTCTTCAATTAAAAATTTATCACCAGCATCTGTTGAGCCTGTATCTGTTCTGTCTATACTCAATCTTGACCCAGAAGATGCGTCTTCCAATGTCATAAATCCAATTTGTTTTACATCTATCATTGTTGGTCGAGCAAATCTTACTCCATCAGTTGACCTACTTTGTAGAGGAACCGTTCCTTTTTGGTGTTCTTCTTCTAACTCAAATCTCATAGTTTCCAATATAAACTTGCTATTAACATTATGAGGTGGCGTGGTTCCTTCAACAAGAATAAAATCACCAAAAGATGTGGCATTAGTGGTTCCATCTTCAAGTCTAAATGTTCCTGATTCCTCACTATCCTCTAATAATATTCCAATAACATTATCATCTGTACTTGTTTCATTTGCGTGTTCATTTAAAATCAAAAGGTCTGACCTTTGTATGTCTCCTAAAGAAAAACCAAAATTAATCTTATCTTCGCTAACAAGACGATTTTCAACAGAAGTATTTCCAGAACCTATTGTAGCATTTTCTAATAACATGTTTTCACCAGCATTAGCACTACTGCCATTGGAACCATCTAAAACAAGAAAATCTGTACTGAAATTAATGAAATCACTAATTATGGGACCAGTTTTTTGTTGTGTCGCAGTTTCTTCTTCCAATAACATTTTTACATTTGATCCACCAAAATTAGCTCCATATGACTCTGAACCTGTCTGTGAAGAATACAATATCATATTAAGATTTCTATACATTGGTGCTTTATAATTATATCCATCAAGAAGAATTACGCCTGTGCCATCTTCCATTAAGAAACCATGATCTTCAAACAGAGATTGTGATATTGTTTCTATACCGCTAGTTGTCATTCCATTCACTACAGGAAGACCAATCTTTGTTGAAGCAAAAGAAGTTACTCTTCTCACTGTAGTTTCATCAACACCGCCAGTGCCAGAAGTTTCTAGTTGCATTTTTCCAGCACCTTCTTCAAGCAACAATGATTGTTGCTCTGCTGGAACTGTTTCAAATTTAAATGCTCTTACCTCTTGTAAAATATCTTGTAACTCAAAAGAGTCTCCAGCATTACTTCCAGATGAGTCACTTCCATCAAGTAATAAATCTCCATCAAGACTTGATTCTAAAACCAAATTGAACGACACATCCACTGCAGTCTCAATTAAAAGTCTATCTCCTTCTCCAGTTGAATTTGAATCTTTGCCATTTAAAACTAATACACCACCACGACCATCAACCGTGGCATCTTCTAGTTGCATATTCTGAACACTTCTGGGGGAATAAAGAATTGTTTCTCCTAGAAGTGATCCACCAGCATTACTGCTATCTGAATCAGTGCCATCTAAAAGTATACCATCATCTTCCAGATAATTATTTGGTGCTTCTTCTAATGTTATATTATCTGTCAAACTACCTGATGCAAATTCAATTGTTTGAAAATTCATTTTCTGAACAGAATCAAAAACATCAACAATTGAAGTTATTGTTCCCGGTGCTGCTGGATGGGCAAAACCACCACCCAAACTAGCACCAATAGTACCAGTTTTTGCATCCAATTGAGTAGATATTTGAACCTTACCAAAAGCTGCAAACCCGGCAGGATGAACAGCCTTTCTAAGAGCATTAATCCAATCGTCTGTTCCATAAGCAGTAACAATTTCATATGAAAATTGTTGATAGAAAAATGAATCTTGAAGTCTAATCAAATCATGACTCAACTGACTAAGATATGTATCATAACCGGGAGTTGTTTCACTAACAGGACCAATAGTAGCGTTTGTCTTTGCAATATTAACATTGACAATAGTAGCACTTCCAGAAGCAGTTGAAATTGTAGTGGTTCCTGCTGAAAAATCAATTCCATCAAGCTCATGAATTAAGTTATCACCAGCATGTGTAGAAGATGTATTAATGCCATTCAATGCTACCGCACCAGTTTGAGGAGATATTTCTTGTAAAAGTCTACCTTGTATAGTGCCAGCAATATCTTCCAATAAAATATCAATACTTCCAGAATCTGTTTCATTAACTATCAATCCACCAGCATTACTACTGTCTGAATCAGTGCCGTCCAAAACTAACCTAAATGAATTTCCACTTTCATCAAGTGTGTCTAATGAAGCATCCGTCACAAGACGTTGACCTACACCATGAACTACACCATTAGAGTTTTCTAAAAGAAAATACTCTCCTTCACCATCTACATCTGGAACAATAGTTGAAAAATTTTCGGCAATAAATTTATTACCAAATACGTTAGAACCACCAGTTCTTTCTGATACTAAATTTGCTCCAGCGTTTGTGCCTGACGAATCTGAACCATCAGCAACTAAAAACTGTGGTGTAGTGTCATGTTCTGCTACAAGAAATACATCATCACTTCCTTCAAAGAGAATTTTTCCGTTAATATCTCCACCGCTTGTATCAGTAGCATCAAGAATGATATTAGAAATAACTTCGACTCTGGTTCCTTCTTGTCTTAAAATATCAAAAAATGAATCCCCAGTTGTTCCATCTTCCATTCTCAAATTAAAATCTGTAACAAACTCGGCATCTGTAACGATATAATCACCATCTTCAGTTATCAAAGCTTCTTCTGTAGGTAAATGACGATCAGCAACTAAAATACTTTTTTGTGTCTTATCAATTCCAGAAATAGCATCTCCATCACTATCAACATCCTCAAGCTCCATGGGAATAGCATCAGTAGTTTCCAATTTTGTTCTAACTACATCTTCAAAACTAACTTCTAAAATTTGTCTAGTGCCATCATAATTTCTTACAGTTCCTGTGTGTGAAGTAAGTGCTTCTCCCGTCTTAAATTCACCAGTAACATCCTTTACTTGAAAATTAGCTCTGGCTGTAGCATCTGGAACTATTGCATAATCGAAACCGGGATTTTTTAAACCAACAACTTTAATACTTCCAATATCATCTGTCGTTCCAAATACTGTTGCATCAGAACCAAACTCTGAAGAAACAGCAGCAGTAGGTAATTTTTTATATCCCCCACCACTTTTCAATACTACGGCTCTTGAGATAGCCTCATTTTGTGTATCAGTGCCAAACTCAATTGCAATTCTATCACCATCTGTCTTGAATTCATCTGGTTCAACATAATCATCCATCAACATTACTGATCTGTCATCCAGACCACCAGTAGCACTATCTCCTGTTCCACTTGCACCTGTTGTATTTGTTCTATTAAAAACTAAATTTAACCCATAAAGAGTTATTGTTTCACTTACACCTAAAATTGTTAAAGATGATACGTTAGTAGACTTGGCATGATTTGAAAAATTAGAAGGCATCCAAAATTCTTGATTTTTATATTCCTCAAATATATGTTTATGGGCAACTCCTGCAGGGCTTCCATCATTTGCCCTTTCGGCATCTTGAAAAGATAGATAGAGAGGATAATAATAACCTTTTGTATCACTATAAAGAGTGTCAGTTCCAAACACAGAAAATGGTTCCACTCCTACTGTTTCATCTTCAAGTTGAACTCCAAACGATTCTAAATGTGTGCTGGTTCCATCTTCAATAACTATAAAATCTCCAGCATCTGTACTATCAGTGTCTGTCCCATTCAACTGCATAGCACCATCTAATATCGAAACTACACCGAGAGCATTTGAGGTTGATACTTCATCATCACCAGTTGTAAATATAATTCTGTCGCCAACTTTATAATCTGTGCCGCCATCATCAACATAAATGTCTTTTACACTACCAGTGCCAATATCAGTTACTTCAGAAACTGCTAAATTATTGCCTCGATTTTCAAAATCAATCTGACTACCAACAGAATATAAACTTCCTCTTTTATCATCTGTAACTGAAATAGAATCAACAATATTTTTTACAGTGAATGTCAATATAAAATCAGTGGTATTCGAGGTAGCCGTAATGGTTTCATCATCTTGGAAGGTTCCAACCACACTATCAAGGTCTAATTCAATTTGTGTTATTTCTATTTTATTCTCTTCCAAAATTTCAGTAGATGCTACAACACCTGTTGCACCGGAAGTTGCTCCAGTTACCTTTTGACCAACAATTTCTGTTCCTAATGAATTTGGTCCTGCAACCGTTCTTAATAATTTTCTACTATTCCATCGACCATCAGATGCTCGTATCATAAATTCATTAGGATAATTAACAATCACATCATCATTTAAAAGCATTTTCATAAAAAGTTTATGACCTTCACGAGTTCCCTTTACGGCATATAGTTCTCTTATATTTTTGATAATATTTCTTTTATCTAAACCATCTGTTAAGTCATCTGGTATGGATACCATAAAGGCATCTCGCATCTTATCTAAAAAGTCATAAATGGTATTATCAACATTAGCATACTCTAAAAGTTGCTGAATATTTTGTATAGGATTACCACGATATTTTACAACTACACCAGTAGCAGCAGATGTTGCTCCAGTTACAGTCTCTCCGGTTATGAATTGTTGATTTGATGTTATGAAAATTCTTGGTGTAGAATTTCCCAAGTCATCTGCTAAAATTTTTGCTGTAGCTTTTGATGTTGAACCTGTTATTGTTTCCCCAACTTCAAACTTACCTGTGGTTCCATTCTCTTTTTCTAATACGACTTCATTTCCCTCTTCATCCAACAAAGAAGAATCTGATGAGGTTTCTAATAAAACATTATTAATCGTGACCGTTAATTGTAATTCAGCAGATTCTAAAAATTCATAATAAGTTTTTAGGAAATCGGTAAATATAGGATGAACAGAGACAACAAACTCTGGCATAGTGTCAGTTAAAACTGGACTAATTTTTGTTGTAAGCTTTGCTGTACTTGGATTATCAAAAGGAGCCATTTTAATACGCCGAGGTTGAAGAATAAGAGGATGCTTGTGTTGTTGTTAAACTATCGGTGGTTCCAGACGCTATACCATCCACACTTCCAACGGATGTGCTATTAACAGTATCAATTATTAACAAAAGATTTCTAGTTGGTTGAATATTAGCAGCACTAGGAATTGCAGTTAAACGCATAATACTAGAAGAGGATTCATCAACCAAACCAATAGCGTTTATTTGTAATGCATTTATTTTTACAATTCCTTTTATATAATCAACAGTTCCTGCGTTGGCATCAACAATTACCCGTGTTCCTGCAGGATTTGTGGTGGTTGCCGTAGATTCTGGTTGAATATAATATCTTCTAATATTACCTTTACCATCCTCATCAAAAAATTGTTCATTTATGATATCATTGATTTCAAAAAACCCTGTGCTTGCAATGCTGCCCCCAGCATCCGAATTGTATCCAGAATAAGGATTGTAAATAGCATTACCAAAATTAATTGTATAACCAGTAGCTGTATTTAATGTTGGTGTAAAATTTTTACCCATGTTTAAGGTGACTGTAGCACTAGTAATTGAAGTATTCGCATTTACAATAGCAGCAGCAAATTCAGAGTGTCTAAAGGGTGCATCAAATGCATTTAATTTATTTGTATTAAATGAAACCATTTCGTTATTGACAATTGTTTCTAATTCTGATATAGTCTTTGAGGTTTTACTGGTATCATATGTAAAACTCACTTTAATTATCAAATTTAAATTTTCAGCATCAACAATTACAGGAGTAATTGATGCCACTGTGAATTTTTTTAAACTTGATACAAGAGAAGTTTTTTCACTATCGGTTAAATTGTTACCAGATGTTGTCTTAATTGAAATGAAAACTTTACCATATTCTGGTGTATCAGTTACACCAACACTTGTGTCAAAAGAACCAACATCTCCACTAAAAACTTGCACCGCTCTTGTGTTAGCATACAACTCTTTAACTTTTAATTTATAATCATCTGTAGTTACTGCTCGACCTTGTGAAGCATAATTTAAAGGAGCGTTATATTTTACAGATGCAATACTTTCTCGTCTTTTACCACCACTGGATGCATTTATTGTAGACACAGACACATCTGTTACTGTAGCAATAGCTGCCGTTGCAGAAAATATTGATGCTCCATTTCCTAAATTTAAATTTGACACCACATGATTTAAACGAATAATATTTCCATCCGATAATGCTTTACCAAGAACTCCATCTCCAAAGTATACTTCAAATTGTCCATTCTCTACCTCTTGTAAAAAATATACTTCAGATGTAGAAGACACTTGTGATATATCTGTTGATTTTGTAAATGTGGTGGTTGTGGTATCAGATGCTGATGTTTGAACAGTTACAGTTAATGTGCTTGTATCGGCCAATGGACTTGGTATTATAAATCGTTGTTCAACATCAGATGTATCAACAGTATATCTTGATGTTACATATGTTCCTTCATATATTTCAACACTTGGAAATCCAATCGTTGTTCCACTCCTTTGTTTAGTAACATCAGCAATGGTCACAAACTGATATGGAACATCATTAATTGTAGTTCTGAATGCCGTCCCTGCTGGCATGGTAGCAGAACTTCTTGTTGTATTATTAAGAATAATATCTACTGTGGCTTTTGCTGCAGTCGATGAAATTGGTGTATATCCTAATGTCTTTGCATGAGAAACTACACTTGATCTTAAAGATGCACTATCTAAAAACATTTCATTTGCTAACATGTTAGCATTGTAACCTAGATAATGTGTGTTATAAGCAAGAACATCTAAAAGTATATTCATACCAGAACCTTCAAAATCATAGTCTTTAAAGGTATCTTGTGCTTTCAAAAAGATTTTAAAATTTTCTTTTACTGCGTCAAAATCAAATTCTGTAACTGTTAATCTTGAATCATTAATTGCCATTATCGTAATCTCTCTAAAAACAATGTTAAATCTACTAACTCTGTTGGAACATTCACAACAAAAAAACTTAGGCTAACATTATAAGCATTACGATCTAGTGTTGGTAAAGCAGTGATTGAAATAATTCTTGCTCTTGGTTCATAATTTTCTACAACTTCTTCAATATTTCTTGTCAATACAAATGCCGATAATTGACTAACAGGTTCAAATAAAGTGGCACGAATGTCAGACCCAATATCAGGATTAAAAGGTTTTTCATAGAAATTTAAAAACACAAGATTTCTAATTGACCTTTTAACTGCTGTAATATTATTTAAAATATTAACATCTTTAGTTTCGGGTTTTCTTGTAAAAAACAAATCTAAGTCAGCATAACTTCTTACAGAACCACCATCTGGAAAATTATTACCTTCGGCATCAAATCGACCTTCTTCGTTGATATCAAATATTTTATCCTCATTACCAGATTCTGCAGATTGCCGAAAAAATTCAGTGTGATTCTGTGTATCCATTATGGACTCCCGTTCTTTTATTTATAACGGAAAAGTATCGTTCTTTTATGTCCTTCTCTGTCAAATTTAAACGGTGGCTGTGTGTCCACCTTTCTGATCTAATTCATCATTCTCACCGGGATCATAATCCTCTTCTTTCCATATTATCGTGCCTTCTGGCGCAACATCCCCATTTGGAACACGTTTCGCTCCTCCTGATGGTCTTCCAACCAACATTTGTTGTAGCATTCCAGCAATATTTGCAGCGGCGAAATTTTGAAGTTGTCCCACTGATGTAGGAAGTCCTGTTGCCGCACCAACCGCTGATAATACTTGACCAAATCCAGCGGACCCACCAGCCCCTGTCGCCGCTTGTAATATTTTAGTTGCCAAAACAGCTTCAGAGGCTTTCTCTGCTTCGGATTTAATTGCTGCTGGTAATTGAAGATTTGGAATAGCAATTTCTTTACCCGTTGAGGATAAAATTTTAAAAGCATCTGTTATTACAATTGGGACATCAGGATTTTCTTTTTGTAAGCTTATTGCTTCGTTTATAGCCAAATCAATTATTGTAGCACCTGATGATTTAATTTCTACACCATCATCATCAACTATTGTGCTATCATCTTCTGATACTGGGAAGTCATGAAACTCGTCTAATTGAGAAGGAATAATTTGAAGAACAGTTTCTCCGAATTCATTTACAGCCGCTGTAAGACTACCATTATCAATAAATTTATTGATTATTTCATTAGCTTCTGGAATTGGAATATTTTGTAATGTTGCAACACCATCAGTGATAACCTTTTCCATAATTTTATCATTAATTCCGTCAAAAAGTATCTGTCTTCCATCCGGTAAGACAATTGGAAAATTTGCTGCCGCTGGTATATTTGAAATCACTTGTTGAATTGCACCACTCATAATATCAGAAATACTACCAATTCCCGCTGCCTGTGTTACAGAATCGAAAATTTGTCTAAAATTCCCTTGTTTTAATCCTATAATAGAAGAGACGGCTTGTAAAGGATCGCCCCCTGTTCCTACGGCAGCTTGAGCAATATTTGATAGTGTGATATGTAAACTATCAGTTCCAAGAACATTTCCAAGAGCATCTGTAACTTCATTTTTAATTATATTTGCAAAAGCATTTCCGAAATTACCCCCACCAAAAAATGAACCACCTGATAGCCCAGCAATAAGGGCGAGAATTGCTTTACTAGCATCTTCTACATTTTTCTTATTCGCCGTACCCGCCGCATTCGCTGCATCATTGATGGTTTTATGTATTTGATCCGAAAGATAAGGATAAAGATCAGACATTATAATTACCCCTCTTCACCCCATGCAAATACATTTTTACTTCCTTCGGCAACTGAAGTACAATTTGGTCCAACATTATCACCAACTCGGCCACATCCTCTACCATTAACTTTCACCGTCTTTGCTCCATGAGTAATGGGAACTGAATGAATCAGACATGTGTCTGCAATAGGAAATTTATGCGGTGTGTTACGATCATATTGCCTACTAACTGGAATACTATTGACAAATACATTTAATGAATGTTCCATTCGGACCATTGCGCTACAATTTGGAACATCCGCTGCTCCTCTAAAAGTTACTGCACCTCCCAAGTTTGCCATTTTTTTATCTCCTTTATTTAAGTATTAAAGTTTTAAAAACATCTTTATTTGCTGAAGCAGATTCTACTAAGTCAAAACCTCTATATTGCCACAAAGCAATTTCTTTATGTTCTTCTTCTGTATGTAAATCAAGGTCTTTTTCTTCAACTGAAAACGCTGGTTCTGCTTGACGGAATCCTCTTGAGTCTGGAGCATCTTCAAGAACTAAAATATCAATTGGATAATTTTCCAATGCTAACCTATGTCTCCCATGTATTAATACATCTTCGCCAGCTATTTTTCCACCCGCATTACTACCAGATGCATCACTTCCATCTAAAACTATATTGACAGGAACCACACTGTCTGGAGATATAATCGGAGCATCTGTTGGTTGAATTTGATCAGCCATAGAAACTATTATATTATCTCCACTAATCTCTTGAACTAAAAAATCTCCAGTTTCTGCTATTAAATTACCATCATCTATACTACCTTCAGTTGCCAAATATGGAATATTATCTGTCATATCTGAATCAAAAGTGTCATTTTCCAATCGAAGTTGAAAACTCTCTGTTATAGGACCACCATCATCTCCCTCCTCAATATCTGGTTTATATTTAATAACAGCTAAAACTTTAGATTGGGGTATATCATCATATTCAGTATATGTTGTATACTCACCATTAATATCTAATATTACAAATTCATGTGCCATTATGTTGCTATCTCCCCCATCACTTTAAATCGCACCAACCGCTGGCGGGCTAAATATACCCTCACCGCCTTTAGTTAAAGATGTTGGCGTGGCAGTTAGATTTAAGTGTACAAGCGCACCATCAATAAACACAACATTTAAACCATTAACATGGGTTGTCGCCCCAGTATATATGGAAGTAGAATCACGATTACCCACTTGTACAAATTCTACTAAGCCATCTGCAGTTGGTCCAAGTATACCAACAAGAACATCTTTGGCTTCCATTCCAATTGCTTTACTAGCACCTATGGTAATATCACCTTTGCTGGATCGAAGAGCCACAACATCATCGGATATGAGTTCTAATCCAACAACAGATTGAACCACTGCCGTCGTACCTGCATTCATAGTATTGTTTCGTTCTGCTGATGTAGAAAGATTTCTGGAAGATACAAGATTTATATCATCTCCAGTAACAAGAGTGTAACTAGTATCAACAACCATTCCAACATGACCTTGAACTCTCTGTGATAAACTACCTCTTATTTCTTCTAATTTATCGCCACCTTTACTAGCACCAATTTTAGTATGCATACTTCCATGTATTTTTTGAGTGTACTCACCTTCAACTTCTAGAATATAATCTCCTTTTACTAGATGGCGCATATTACCATGAACAGTTAAGACTACTGCATCTGCTGACGAACTACTAGACCCTATAGAAATATATTTTGATCCAGCAACAATCTCATAATCATCACCCTCAACTCTAACTACTTTTTGATGATGTCCTGCCTTTGTTGTCACAATCTCTTCAAAAGTTCCATCAGTATGTTGAGTTAATATTCGTTTTCCAGTAGGAGAATCATCAAATTCTATTATATGACCACTCTCTGATTCAAATACATGATTATGGGGATACTTTCCTGTTGGATATGGACTCGCTTTACCGGGATGGCCTCTTGGATGTGGTTGGTCCCAAGTGGCGGGTTTACTTTTGCTTTTTTTGTCAAGGTTTTGATTCAGAAGGGCATCATCTAGTGCTTCAATATCTTCTCTTTCTCGTTTCTTCTCCTCTTCTTCTTTTTCCCGTCTTTTTTTCGTAAGTTCCGCTAAAGCTTCTTCATCCTCACCAGAGAAAGTGAAATCATCATCAGCAATATCAACTCCACCACTTTCATCATTATCAGTATTGATCTCGATTTTTCGTTGCGTAGTTGCATCAAAATCTCTAGGATCAATTTCTTTTATTGCTCCATTTTCTTCTACAAGCAACGTCTGACTTTCATCTCTGATTAATGTATCGTCGTCAATAACTTCACCAGATAGTCGTCGAGAAGCCGTCTGACTTTCATCTCTGATTAATGTATCGTCGTCAATAACTTCAACTGGTATTTCTTTTAATTCACCTTCACCTGTCGCACCAGTTTCTACGACTCTATATTCCACGGGTGCCAAATTATCGACTGGTGGTGCAGTAGTAGGAGCTTGAGAAGTGTCAGGTATTTTAAGTTTTTGACCTACACGAATATTATTAGCATTGCTGATATTATTAGCATCTGCAATTTCCTGATAAGGCACTCCATACCTTTCACCTATTTTAGATAAAGTATCTCCACTTACTACCTCATGCAATGTAGGGTTTTCGCCACTGCCACTCGGCAGAGGGTTTCCACTACTGTCTTTGTTTGTAAGAATTGTTTTAGGTTTTCTACCTTCAAACTTTGCTAGAGCATTCTCTGCGTTTTGCAATGCCTTTAAGTGTTTTTCGTTCTGTTTTCGTTCCGCATCAGCCGGATCAGCAACAAGGGCTTTGTATGCTTCAAGGGCAAGCCGCTGTCTTTTCTCTATCTCCTGCCGCCGTGCTTCGGGTTGTAAAGCTATACGATTCTTGTAAGCTTCATCGGTTTCGCCCTTCAAACGGTAAGAGGGATCGAGAAATGGCAATGGTCTTTCAAAATATTCTAAAAAATATTCAGCTTTTGCGTTGATATCTTCTATGTTGGATTTTTGCCAAGAATTGAGGTCTTTGGTATCATCGTCATCAAGATAGAATAGCGCCGTGTCGTCACCTGTGCCACCCAGAAGGAAGTCTTTATTCCCTAAGAACTGGTCTTCGGCTTTTTGTAACTTTCCTCGTGCGCCGCCCCCAATTATATCCTTTGTATCTACTGGTCCTTGTATTTGCTCACGAACATATGCTATTTGAGTAGCAGTACTATCAAGACCTTTGGCTTTTGCCTCTACATATTTAAAATAATTACGTCGGTGGTGACCAGTAAGTTGATACAGACCGTGACCACCCTTTGATCCTTCGACCAATGGCTTGTATTCTTGTACACCGTAATTGAAAGTACCCGCTGACTCAGCATGAATATTTGCTATATGAGCGATAGCATTATTTACCGAATAACCAGCGGCTAAAAGTTGCTCATAAACTTGCCGTCTTCCTTCTTTATTTGGTCTTCCTACAGAATATGTTCTTGACATAGTTTTTATTTCCTATTATACATATACTTTTGTTTTATCCGGCACCTTGGGGGGCTTTTCCTTTTTTGCACCTAACGATGTTGCGAACATAGCAGGTTTTGTGGCCATAGGAATGCCAACAAGTCTTTTTCTTCTCCTTTGCTGAAGAGCTTTGTGATGCTCTGAATCTTTTCCTCTTGCAAGTCTGGATGTATCAGATTCACCAATCTTGTGTCCAGAATGAGGAAGACCCCTGTCTGAAGGATAATGCCCGTATGGACTTGCAAAACTTCTGGTATCGGCAAATCCTACTCCCGTCTTTCTTTTTACAGGTTTACCGGGAAGCGTACCAATAATAATGGGCAACTGCTTCTCTTCTGCATCCCGAAAGAACCCCACAACCCAAGACCCCTCTACCATGAACGTAGGGGTATGCCCTAGCCCATGCATAGAAGGGTTGGTTACAGGGTGCATGACATGCGCCCATGGTAAATCTGCTGTCGGAAGGTCAGATAAACTTTCAGTGTGAAAACCAAGACAACGAACCTTTACTCGTCCTAACTTTAGTGGGTCTTGTCTATCTTCCACAACCCCAATGAACCATATAAATCCATCAAGGCCAAAAAATTCGCTTGAAGTCTGCATACAATAATCCTTTTGTTTTATTTATAAAGGATTAATGCAAGTCTGGATCACGCCCCATCAATTTTGACTGAACAGTATACTTCTCCATTTCAACTGTTTGTCCAGATTCTTTTAATATTTCCATTGCCACAATAGCATCATTATAAGATAAACCTTCTTCCAAGATTTGTTTCGTTATGATACGATACTTAATCATGGTTTGTTATTTAGCAAATAAAACATCCTTCAATAGAATATATTCCGTTTTACCTCTTGAAGTCTCCATCTCAAGGTATACAGATTCCATATCCTTATTCTTTACCATACGATAATCTTTGCCTTTCTTCGACCAATAGAGTATATTCTTTCCACTAATCTTCACTTCTTCAAACTTATCAGAGAAAACGCCGACGATTTTCGCCGATTTTTTCTCACCGAACCAGTCTGTGAAAGTTACAACCTCATTCATCTTCATTTTTCAAACCCCATATTTGTATTACAAAACGTCTTTCTGCCCACGGATTCACTGTTGTCATCATGTGTAACTTGTCACTTGATGGAACAGTCTCTAATAATAATGTGTTGCATTTTGGCACTATTGCGTTCCATTCTCCCTTCGGCATTGTGCCATTCCTGTGAAGATACAATCCACCCCAGTTCACCTTCCATTCTTTCATCAGATAGATCGTGCCAAAGAAAGCATACTGTTCGTCTGAATGATAATTTAATTGTGAATAGGGAAACTGTATCGCAAACTGCCAGTTAACTCTACTACCTCTCATTGTATCGGATAATATATTGATATTAGGAAAGTATGGCTCTAGTTCTCTCTGTAACACCTCTGATAAAACACCAGATATTTCTGCTGTTAGCATTTGCCCTTCACCATATGAACCTGTCATATCCTTTATGTCGATATCCTTGGAGACATATGGTCGAAATACATAAGAATTCAAGTTTCCTTCAAATTCTAATGTTGCCCATTGCAATAACCAAGATGGCAAAATATTTTCTATTTGTTTCATGGTATCGGTTAAGTCAGCAAATATCTGTCAGTTTTGACGGGGGGGTCATAAAACGAAACCACCCTGCATCATATGATGAAATAAAACCAACCACCCTGTGAAACCAATACTTAGCAGTAGTAGTGTATAAAAAATAAATGATAACATTTTCTTCATTTCCTTCGATATATTTAAAAGACACCTTATTGCATTTATAGCTTATAAGTCGTATGCCAGTTTTGACACACCCCCCCAATACAC
>VTLG01014444.1_pt1 | contig 62845 bp, 68 predicted proteins | sample 4694571 | NCBI WGS metagenome assembly VTLG01 (sample SAMN12604809, study PRJNA352737) | marine metagenome | biome: ENVO:00000447; feature: ENVO:00000209|ENVO:00000569|ENVO:01000036; material: ENVO:00002151; isolation source: viral sequences binned using virsorter ...
TCAGTTAAGATTTGATCTACTCTACGATCGACTCCTGAGTTCTCTAAAGTTTGAACCCCTACGTAGACTGAAGTATCTCTGTTAATACCATTACCAACTAATGGTCTGTATGCAGCATATTTCATATTAATACCAATCATTTTAACATTAGTACCATCTAAGTGAACATTTCTTGCTACATTCATATCACCATATACAGTTGATATAGTTGTAATATCAATACCAAACACTTTTTTCTTACCTGATATTGAGAAGTCAGCCCTATAATTAGGTGAAACCTCAATATTATTAGCAAAGTATCCAGATAATTTATGCAACCAGTTGTATACTGCTGTATTACAGAAGAATACTGTTGAACCTGCATTATTATATCTTGGATCTAACATTGCTGATAAATCATCTAAGAAATCATCTTGTGTTTTAGTAGCTGTATTTAAACTAAATGAGTTACCATAAGTTGAAATAAAGTTAACTGCACCTTCTGTAGTTCCATAAGTTGAATTATATGAACCAAACAATAATGCATTTTCAATATCCCATTTATGTTCAATTAGTTTTTCTTTCCATATACGAGCCCACTCATTACCTTCATATTTTAAAACTGTAGCTCTATCAGTATTATTCATAACTGCTGAAGTTTTGAATATCTGAGTTTGACCATAGTTTGTAGAATATGGTTGGTCTGCCCAAGTTTCTGGATAACCAGAACCTGCAGCAAATGCTGAGCCAACTACATAACATTTAAAAGGTTCAAGAACTTCTTGACTTTTTGCTGTTGATGTAATTGATGCATCGTACCCTAAACCAGCTGAAGCATCAGTAGTTGAGTCAGTTGAAGTTGCCTCCATAAATCTAACTGCACTACCTGAGGCTTTTACACAAGTTGCATTTACAATTGCTTTATTTACAGTTGCACTAGCTGTGCTACTTTCACCTTGAGTATCAAGATCTACACTATTTACTTTCCATAATGTATATCCTGAAACTGTACCAGCAACTGCATTAGCTGTTGTTGTTGCATGAGGTATTTTGATTATTTGACCAGGTATAAAAAACTTTGGTTGAGTTCCTTTAACACCTTCAACATAATCACTTGTTTGACCAATAATGTTAGTCATATTACCATCATTATTGTAATCAGTAAAAAATCCAAAACTATACACATTACCCTCAGCAAGTGTTACATCTGCTGAATCTGGATTAGTTGCAGGTACTGAAGCAGCACTTGAACTATAATCACCCATATATGCATATCGTTTTGTATAAGATGATCTTTTTTCAGTATATTTGAAAGAAGGGTCATCTGTAGGTTTTTTAGAAACCATGCTTAAAAATCTAAAGAATGGATCTTGTGCTAATGCTAATTCTGATACATAATCACCGAAATTATACTTTCTTCGTAATGCACCAGTATTTAACGTGCTAGCAGCTGAACCACTTAAAGCATTCAAGCCTTGGCCACTATATAAGCTATTACCGCCTATACTATTACTATCTGCCATCTTATCTCCTTAAAGATTAAAATTAAGTTTGGACAGATAAATTATCTACCCAAACAAGTTATCTACGCTATTGCCAGTTCCCAATATGCTATCAAAAACATTTCTGTCTTCACTAACAACTGTTCCTTGACTATTAGCTCCACTAGCAGACGTAGGCATATTACGTACATTTTTCATCTGGTTAAGCATTTCTTTTTTTGTACTAGATGCAACATTTTTAGCAGTAGTATCTTTATTTAATATTGTAGCAATATCATCTAAAGTCATAATATGATTTTTTGCTTGCTCTTTAAAGTTTGCAAAGTCTTCATCAGACATATTATGTTTCTGCTTGAACTCTAACTCTTTTTGCTCTGCTTGTTTAGCAGCATAAATTTGTTGAGCTCTGCTTTGTTCTGTACTTACCATTTCTCCAACACGTTGCTGAACTAAAGAATCTACATGAGCATTCATTAATTTAGCACTGTCAGATTCTGGATCTGTCATTGCTTCTTGTTGGTCAAACTGAAAATCTTCACCAAGATTTAATTCTTCTTGAATTGATTTTGCAGGTTGTCCACCTTCTACCAGATAGTTACGAACATGTTCTACAAGTCCACTATCATTTTTCATGGCATCAAGAACAGGTACAAATTGTTCAACTTCTTTGTATCTGTCTCGCCATTTAACAGCCTCTCTACTACTATCAGTGTATCGTTTTTCCCAGTCTGTGCTGTTATTCGACTGTGCCACATTGTTGGAGCCTTCATCTTTATTAGCGTGGGTTACCTGTTCAGGGGCCACTTCTTGAATCGGGGTTGCCTCAGTGTCTACTATTCCACCATTTACTTGGTTATCAAGATCATTAAAAAACTGTTCGGAGCCTGAATCGTTTGCAGCTTCTGCAGCCTCAAAAGAGTCTGCCTGCATTCCAATTTCAGGGTTACCTTGAGATTCTTCCATGATTTCTCCTTTATTCTAGTTTATAGTTTATTCATTTTTGGTTGTCATTTCCAAATTATTTTTGAAATTTTCTAAAATATTTTCAGATTCTTGTTGATTTTTCTCTATATTATTAGCCATTACTGTACGTAAAAGTTTGTGTTTACCTTCAGTTTCAATCAACTCTTTTCCAATATTCGCTTTAACTTCTTCCTTCTTTTTATTAATTTCAACTTCAGCATCTTTAACTTTACCCTTAATACCTGCTTGAACAAGTTGTCTTTCAAGAGTTTCAATAGTTCCGTCTTTATCTTTCATAGCTTCAGATAATTGCTGTACTTGACTTTGTAATTGAGAGTATAAAGATTTACGTTGAACAATTTTATCTTTATTTTTGATATCAGTTTCAGCAAGAACTGCAACATCATCAACAACTCCCATTTTCATTAATTCTTTTAATTCTTCTAAATATGCCCATCTATTTACAGGAAGAGTAGAGCCAGAAATAATTCTTATATCAAACTTAGCCGAGCTAATATCCATAGATTTTCCTATGGCTTCACCCATATCATTATATATAGGTATATTTATTTCTTGCTGTTTACCTTCTTTAATAGCATTAGGTTGAACAATTTTAAATCTTTTGTTAGCTTGATATGTGGCTTGTGAAAATTGCATAATTGTTTCACCTAATTTTTTTAAGGATGGTTCAACAGAAGTATTCATCCACTGTTTGATTCTTCTAGTTCCATATTCATCTAATGCTAACATACCTCTATATGTTTCACTAGCTCCACCTGAATCTCCCATCATAGAACTATATATACCTGCTAAATATTCCATATCGCTTTTACCTTGTTGTACTATACTAAAAAAAGCATTCGATAAAGGTGCGGGCATTACTGGTGTAGGTCTTTCAACACCTGGTCTTATTGGAAGTAAAGCTCCAGGACTTGATGAATACTTTTCCCAAGTTTCCGCATCTATAGAACCTTCTTCATACATCCACCTTAAACTACTTCCTAAAGAAGCGTTATGTACCATTATTTGATGAGATTTATTAATTTCTTGTTGTTTTCCAATTAATGGAGCAACAGCACTCATAGGATAAGGAGTTCCTGTCCATTTAAAATGAAAAGGTACTATAGGATACTCAGTTATAGAATCAGGAAGTATTTTTTCATAAAGTAATTGATCACCTATACAACAAGTTTGTTTTATTTTAGTAACATAAAACTGAACTTTATCTACAACAGTTTCTGCCATTTTAGGATTTTTCATTAATTTTTTAAATTCTTTTTCACTTATAATGATATTTTCAATCTTAGAAGCCTCAGCTTGTAGTTTACTCATACACTCTTGTTCAAAAGATTTTATTTGATTAGCCATCATTTCTTGAGCTTTTTTCATTTCAAGTTCATATCTTTCTGGCAACATCTCACCAGATTGAACAGCCATCATCATTTGTTTTTGCTGCTCTAATAATTGAACTTCAAGTTCTTGCTGCATTTCCATAACTTGTACTTTGCATTGTTCTTGTATTTGTTTTAAAACTTCTTCATTAGGTGGAACTCTAAAAAATAAACTGATATTAGAAATTTTAACTTTTTCATACACTTCAAAAAATTCACATAATTGATCTACAGAACCATCAGGATTTATACCTTGACCATTATCTGCAGTCTCATCATTATGAGCAAAAAGTTTTTGATCTTCTCCACCCATAGCTCTTTTACTAAATGAAAACTGAGCTGATTCATCACTATTAGATTTATTGATTTTATTTTTAAATTCAGGGAATAATTTCTTTAAATGATGTCTAGGCAATACTTTTCTTATCATTATAAATGCAGCATCAGAAAATAACATATCTCTAGATTTAGGATCAACAAAAACATCAAATGGTTCTGGCTGTTGAATAACAACTTCTCCTAATCCGTTATCTGCATCTTGATCAACAGAAACAGTTAAGTAGCCTACTCCTTTTGTAACACAATCATTTATAGTATTATTATAAAGAGATGAACCATTAGAATTATGCCAAACATAATCTGATAAATCAGACATTACTGCAGCTACATCAGTATCACTTCCTTCTACACCAATAGCTTGCCATCTAGGATTATTATCTGTAGCATAAAAATTCAACATTTCAACAACAGGCAAGATTCTATTAATAGTAAAAGTAGGCATACCTTGATCTTCTAATGCTGATTTTTCATCAGTTGACAATTGTTCATCATGAGCAAATTCATAACCTTTTTGATTTATATTTTCCCATTGCTTTCTAGTCCAATTATTAGCTAAATGATATAATTGTCTAATTTCACCTACTCTTTTATTTTTTGATTTTGCCATAATTACCTACTTTACCTTTTTTAAAGAATCTATTATTGTTTTTTCTATATCTTGTTTGATAAATCCTGGTCCTAAATTATCAATCATTGTATCGTAATATCTATCATCTGCTGTTTTAATGTCTTCATATATTGGATTTCCTTTTTTATCGTCACCTTTATATTCTCCTTTAGGATTACCATATCTCCAAACATTCATCATTTTGTAAATATCACCACCTGCTAAATACTTATATTGCCATTGCATTAACTTCTTAACAGAACTTTTATATAAATCTTTTTCTTCTTCTGTTAATCCAAAACCAGTTCCTGATCCAGGGCCCTTATTAGAATAATCAAATCTAATATCATAATCAGGTATTTTACCTTTTTCATTTCCATGGTACCAAAATAATTTAGTTTGATCAATTAACTTCTTTTGTAATTTTATTTCATCAAAAGTATAATTTATCATAGGTTTTCCACTATCTGCAAAAGTTGGATTTAATTCTCCAAAATTTTTAGACATTACTTGTGCTTCACCAAAAGCATCAGAACCTAATGGAACATTACTGGCTTGAGTTCTAACCCAAGTGTTTTTACCACGTTTAGATAAACTACCAGTTTCTGCTTCAACAAAACTATTATACATTACATTTAATAAAGAATCACTTAACATATTATGCTGTAACCCAACTTCTAGCTTTTGGTTTTTGTTTATACCAATTACCTTTTGATTCGTTAAGTCCTTGTGGTGGATAAGCGTATTTGCATGCATATGCCAATGCATCAATAGTATCATCATGAGCCATCCTAGGACCAAATGTTGCAATTTCTCTATGTAAATCATAATGCTCTTTCTTTAAATGTATTTGTCCAACTGAAAACCTTTGTGCTAATATTTCTTGTATTCTGTCTCTTTTTGACATTCTGTTGCCTGGCTTTTCTTCTTTAAAAGGAACAATAAATTCATTCCTTCTTCTCATTTCGGCTCTTATAGCCTGGAATACTGGTTTACTCATAGTTGTATCTTCAATGGTAAATAATGTTGGTTTGTAAAATTTAGCATAATCAAAAATATAATCTACAATTCCTTTTTTATCCATACCTGGTATTCCTAATACAGGTAAAGACCTATTTCTAATATAATCTAATATATAAATATTATTATCAGGTGTTACTGCAACAGCCAATATAACGCTATAATCAGAGTCGCGCCTAGCACTATCTGTAGCGGGATCAACACCCACGTAGATTGAACAAGGTTTCGGATCATCGCCATTGGGGACAACAAAAGTAAGACCAGTCTCTTGATCTTGTGTAAATTGACCATCCCAAAATTTGATATGATCTCTAGTAAATATTGCATCTTCTTCACTTTGTACCTCCATCATGTACTCTTGATAAAATTTTTGTGGAGTTCCACTATCTTGGTAGAACTTCTTTTTTCTTGCCATTTCTTTATGACCAAACCATGAAGGCCATAAAGGTGTACCATCTTCTTGTAGGGCTTTATATGTTATTACTCTCCAACTGAAATCTTGTTCTTCTTTTTTGGCTTGTTCATGCCCTACTAAAATCTTTTGTATAAATGCATCATAATGCACTGGTGTTCCATTAATTCTTAATCTTCCTGTTTTCGGTTCGAGTGCAGGAAAGACGACAGCAGTAACGAGGTTGGATATTTTACTTCTGCTTTCTGGTGTAATTGTGTTATTCTCATCCTCAAAATCGTCAAGTACAATAAGATCATAACGCTTATGAAGCTTAGCACCACCACGAATACCAGATAGATTGGACTTGCTAATAAGTTTGCAATTGTTTTTAAGCTCGATATCATCTTCTGTCCATTTCCTTCCTTTTAAGTCACCGAAATAATAACGAATTTTTTCATTAAATTCCAAATGATATTTTATATAATCTAAATTAGGTACAGATATTTTACTTGAAGCAGCAACCCAGCCATAAAATAAAGGTTCATCTGTAAAACAAAAATCATGTAGTATATTACATTTAGTAAGTACAGTTTTACCATGTCCTCTAGGTAATATAACAGCAAGTTGCCTACAATCTAAATCAGATAAAGAATCAGCTACTTCATAATGAAAGAACGGGGTTTCACTTCTCATAAAATCTTCGTGCAAAAATAATTTACCAAACGCAATTAAATCTTTATGAGCTAATTGAAGTTCTTCTTCTGCTTGACTTACATTTCTTGAATTTATATTAGCCATTATGGTATATCCACTAAATTTATTCCATCTGTTGTTGTAATACTATCTTCATCTTGTACTCTTGCATCACTTAAAAAACCATCTCTTCTCCATGTTGTGCCAGCAGATATGTTAGGATCATAAAATCCAGCAACTCCAGCCAAATCAATTACTTGATTACTTACAAAACCTTTATTTGCCATACTAGCATCTCCTCGATACCCCTCTAGAATTGTTTCATAATAATTGTCAAAACGCGGATTAGCTGAAGTATTTAATCCATTATCACCATAATTACCCATAGTTAGCTCAAGTTTTGGATATGGTGTAGATGAAGCTGATGCAAGTTTAAAATAACTAGGAACTGTTCCACTATTATATGCTGCAGTTCTTTCTCCAGAATCTAAAACACCCTGCCATCCTATAACATAAGCAATAGAACCAACTAATCCATTAGTACTCCAATCTGTCCTATAATTTGCAATATAAACATGATTAAAATTTACATTATTTTCAGTATCTGTATTGGAAAAACTAACTTGTTGATTTTCAGTTGCTACACTAGTGTTATCTAAGTACATGGTGCTAGTATAAGGGGACTGGTGATCATAAGTAACAAGTAGAAAATGCATATCAGTATCAGAAATATCAGTGTCAGAAGTTAAAATATGATCATTTGTTGTTGTAATATCATGGCCTAGTTTTAATTTAGGTGTACCATCTTCTATCCAAATACTAAATTCCATTGATCCAATCCGCCCTTGTTCAGAATATAAATAATGAGTGCCAGATGTATTATCAAGTTTAAACCATATACCTAAACTAAATCCAGTATGCCAAACATCCCATTTACAATCATCAAACTTTGAACCATCACCATACATACCTCCTGTTACAGGTCCATCTAAATTCATATATTCAGAATTATCTCTATGAAACTGAAGCATTTTTTTAGGTAATTTATCTCCAATATATGTAAAACCTGTTTGCCATCTTTCAAAGGTGGTTCCATCCCAAGTGTTATTATCATCTAAACAAGTTGCAGCACTTGCTTTCTGGCCCATATCTATAACTTTATAGTTATCACCATCTTCAAATATTTCAAGTTCTTCCATTGTCCACCAATGTAAAACATCACCGTAAGATTCTACAGAGACTGGAGTAGGTATTTTTCTCTGAGCTGTACCATTATTATATAATAATTTTGGCCAATATCCAATACTACCTTCAGTAGGATCTGTAGGATGTTGTATAATTATTATATCTCCTATAGATCCTGTAAAATCACCACCACCTACTATAAACTTTTCGCCATCTGGAGGTTGTTTTGGTTGAAATTCCATATTGTGATTAGCAACCAATACATTATTTACATAAGATTTTACAAAGCTAAGCCCACCAGCACCATTATATTCAATAGTAATATGATACCATGTATCATGATCTAAATCACCAGTTATTAGCACGCTATCGGACGTATCACCAACATTATCTTCACTAGAAATTTGAAAATGAAGTTTCTCAGAATCACCAGCACCATCACTATAATAAATTCTAATACCATGCACATTATAGTCCCATCCAAAAGATATAAGAGGTGTTGCAGTATGAGTTCCACTAGTTGAAGAAGCGTCTGCTGTAGGTCTCATCCAAAAAGAAAGAGTCCAAATAACATTTCCAGCAATAGTAAGACTTAAATCTTCAACATTACATTGAAATAAATCATTATCTCCATCAGTAAACTCAATAGCTCTAGTGTGAAATGGCGATGTATAACCAGGTGTTTCATTTGATATGCTTTGTCCTACAGATAACATTTTAACCTACGTAACAAATACATTTCATATTGTTAGTTTTTACAGTAACTTTAGACCATCTACCATATATAGTGACGCCTTTAGGTATTTCATCTGTAAAAGCCATAGTGTTTCCTTGACCCCCATATCCAGTCCCTTGATCATTTGCCCAATTTCTTGTTCCATCGTACTTATCGTATATTGATTCAAGATCTGCAAAAGATACATCAGTTAATGCTGTAATAGCAATTATACATCTATCTCCTTCTAGGGTAGCTGATGTTGCTGCTGTATCTAAAAATATTGAACCTAACTGTCCTAATGCTGCATTTTGTGCTTCTTGGACTGTGTATGTTTGAAGTCCTTTTTGTGGTAATTGTGCCATATTCCCTCCCTACTCTAAGCACTGGCTGTGCGTGAATGAGTAATTAATAACCTATTATGTTTTTTTTAGTTGTTTTTTTTGTTTCAAAATCTTCTATTTTATTTATATCTTCCATTGATAGTTCTTCTAATAATCCTTTAGTCTTAGCTTTAGATTCATACTTTAATTTATCATTATCATTAAATTGGTATTCATCAGGATTGTTTTTAGGATAAACAGGTTCATCTGGCATCATTTTAGATTCTGGTGCTACCTTAAGAATATCAGGTTGATCCTCTGGAGTTAAAAACTTATCTATCTCTACTTTATCTTTATTATCTAAACCTTCAAAAACTTCTTCATTTATTCTAATATCTGGATAATTAGAAGCTTTTTCCAAAATTTGTTCTAATGTAGGAACAATTCTTCCACCATAATATATATCCATAGAGTCAGTTTCATAATCTTCTCCAGCGACAATTGGATCAGGTAAGTTTAAAAGAGATGCAGCTACAAGTTTATTTAACCAGCTTCTATCATCATTATCATCAAAGTCCATTAATATCCTGCATTTTCTATAGATGGATTAGGCATAAAAGATTCCGTTCCATAATCAGGTCTACGTTTAGGTCTCATCATTTCTAATTTCATTAACCTGTCTCTTTCTTCCATTTCAGCCCTTTTATCAGGTGATAATCTCCAATACCTCCCATATTTAAGTTCCATCTCTTGTTCATATTTTGAATGTTCACGCATAGGATCCCAATCGGATTCTTTATAATCTCCTCCAAGCCATTTATTTCTACTTACTTCTTCAAGATATCCTGGAGGACCTTGAGTCCTAGCTTCCCATTCAGCATATTTTTCCGCTTTTAAATTGTCCATTATTGAATTTCTTTCGGTTAAAGGGGTACGTGTTAGTGAATCCTGAGGTCTTTCATCTACCATACCTACACCCATTTCCTTAATTAAATCTGCCCAATTAGTTTGAGGTTCTGTTGCTCCACCAGCTTCTGTCATTATATCCATTAATTGTTTTTCTACCATATCTAACCTCCAGTTCCTTTCTTCGCTGTAGCTTTAGCCCATTTTTTAGCTAATTCTTTCGTTTCTATTTCAGCTGTTAACTTTGCAAATGTATCATAAATGTTTTGAGTTCTAAGTGCGTCAACAGGATTCGCTGCAACTTGTCTTTCTAAATTTTTCATTACACCTTGATAAAACTTAAGGAGTTGTGAGTCAGGCATTCTAGCAGTCATATCACCAGGACCATAATCTCCTCTTCTAAAATCTGTACCTTTTCTAGCCTCTGGCCTCCAACCTTTTTTAGCAGGATCAAAAGGGGCAGTTTTTGGTAATGGTTTAGGCTTGGGTTTAGGAGTGGATGGATGACCTGGATAAGAAGGCACTGGGGCTCGTTTTGCCCTTTCTCTTAGTCCAGTTGTCATTTTTTGCCAACTTTTTATATTACTTGCAGGCAATTTGGCAATTATCTCAGCTCTCTCTGCTGCTGTAAGACCAAATCTTTTAACAGCACCCTCTGTAGATAAAGCTTCCATTATTTCTTTATTTGTCAGTCTAATGCCTTCTTTTCTAAACTTATATTGCACTTGTTTCATTGCCTGTCTAGGAAACATTTTATTTAAAACATTTTTTCTACCAGCTGCATAACCAGCACCAGCACCACCACCAAAAAGAAGGACATCATCTCCATACTCTTGTCCAAAGTTAACCATGGCATCATAAGCTCCTTCTCCAAATATTTTATCAGAAAAATATCTAAAAGAGCCAAAATAGTCTTCTTGGTCTGATTCATCTATACCTAGTGGTTGATTCGCTATATCTAAACCTTCAGGTGTCATTGGAGGCAGATCTATTTCTTCTGAAAAATCTGCAGGCATGTTTGCTTGTTGTTTATAATAAGTATCACCAGAATAGTCAGTAGTATCTAGTACACTTTTGTACTTATTACCTTCTTTTATAATATAATTAAATATGTCTTCATTATCAGCCATCTATCAACTCCTTTGGTCTTTCCGCTTCCGCTATTTTTTCTTTACTGAAACCTTGAAATACAGCTCCAGTAAGCTGTGTAACTTGTGTTTTATTTTTATCTTCTAGATCCATTATATCAGATAACTTAAATAATGCTTTTAATCTAGTCTCATCTTTCTCAGATGCCATAGCAATAGTATTTATATTTTTTAGTATACTATTCTCATTTATACCTAATTCTTCTAATATAGGTTTTAATTCTTCTTTCATAGCTGTCTTTATCCTTGTTGTTTTAACCAATTGTCCAGCCCGCAATCCAGCATAGTGCGGGTCATTCGTAGGAAACGCCTTTAGATACGCCTTGCGGGCATCCATTCCAGATGCTAAATACTGGACAAAAGTATGTTCTCTACTAGATAAATTCTCTCTATCTTCAATCTGCTGTTCTCTATCAACATGTCCACCTATACTATATATATGAACTCTTTTAGATGTATCCATCTTAGTCTTATCAGATACTATAAATGTACCTGTGCAAGTACCTAAATATCTTTGTTCTCTATTTTTACCCTTTGACTTAAGCATAGTACCCTCTCGTAATATCTGGATAATACACTCATCATCAGATAAAACCCAATCACCTATATGGCCATGTCTCCAATTATATAGATAATCTATATTACCAGGTACTTCATCTGCATTTTCAAATACTGTGTGCTCTATTTTATTTATCTTGTATGTTCTCATAATATCCCTAAACCCGCCAGGGTTTAGATTAGCTTATTCCTAAATCTACACCATCTACATATTTTAGCATATATTCACCCATCTCATTTGTAATGGGTATATCTTTTCCATTTACTTCAATAACAAAATTTATATCTTCCTCTAAAGCTTCTGATAAATGATCTATCTCATCATTAGTTGGATCATAAATTATTTTTAATGTATATTCTTTTTTCATAACTAGATACTCCTAACCCTGATAATTTGAAATTTTTTTAAAAATTTATTTAACTTCAAATTTCGCTTTTGAGCCAGTCATATTCTCCCATACTCAAACTTATATTAAAGCACTTTCTATCAGTTATCGGGGACAATCTAAATCTCTATATGAGCTAGCAACCCAACGTCTGACCCTCTACTTGCTTGTTAGGCCTTCAAGGGTGATAATTGAAATTAATCAATTACTGATGGGTATAATATAATATATTAAATATTACAAATGCAAATAAAAAAAAGAGAGGTTTCAAAAATTGTGGCATTTTGGTATGTGGCTTTATATTATAAGTACCCCCCTATCGGGGGGATTATTGAATTATAATTTAGGTTATTTTTGATTTGTTTTTTTTGATTATTTTTGATTTGTTAATTTAATTAAAGGAGAATAACAATGGGAAAGTTACAAGCAATGTTGGATCAGTTTATGTTAGACTATGCAGAAGCTCCATTATATGGTGGCTACTCTAGAACTCTTAAGCGTAAGATCCCAGCTAAATCTCAAATACAGGCAGCATTCATAGAAAATATTACAATGTTATCTAAACTATCTGATGATGAGAAGGTAAAGAAGAGAATAGAAAATATTCTTAAATCTTTTGAATAGTATTATGGGGAGTTAATTCTCCCCTTTTACTTTTTTTATTATGTATGTAGTATTATAGTTACCAACACAAGCGTGTGTGTGATATATATATACCGACATATACCAAACATGTAGCACAATCATTAATGCACAACAATGTCGAGCATCTAGTGTATTATGTGTCACACCAACATAAGTATTACCGATAGAATTGTTTGACAACTACTAAGCTAATTACTATTTGCGTGTGGCGTTTGTGCTACAAAGAATTAATGCGGGACATCATGGTGATGAACACGGTCTCATAAGCCGAGTCTGGTCAGTTCGATTCTGACTCCCGCTTCCAATTACTGTTCCACCTAGTGGATACCTATGAGATGGGCTATATCAGGGTCATGAACTGAGTTGCTTAGCGCTGGTCTGTCTCATTTAAGAATTAAAATTGCAGAGCGGTTACCTGAGTATTGCAGACCGATGAGGGTGCGAAAGGGTGTAAAGGAATAATTCCCCAGGTCATGACTGGAACTCTGCAATACGTATTAATGCGGATAGTGTTCCATAGTTTGTATGCTTGGATATAATTCTATCTTCAAGGGGACAAAGCTTGTGGAAGCAAGGATAAAATATAGCCCCTATAAACAATTAGAGCTAGTACGAAAACAGAGTGGTAGCTGCCTGGTGTCGTGCCAGTGATGATGTAAAAAGGGAATTTGGAGGCATCTGGATATCTCTCCCAATGGACCAGTGGGACATCTTAAAAGGATTAGCTCTATAAATTATTAAACTCTTAACCAATAAAGGAGACATTATGTCTAAACCTATCATTAAATTTATACCTTCTGATATTAGAGCAGAAGATACTCTTAACAATATTGCAAAAGGATTTCTTATTGCAATGAAAGATATATTACGCAATCAAAAGAGAATGTATCTTGATCAAGGTAATTATGTTGAAGCTGAAAAGATTGAGACTGTAATATTACCTAAAGGTTGGAAAAGTATATCAACATAGATTGGTAGGAGACACAACAGCCGAGGGAAATGGGTAGTGAGGCAAAAGGACCTGAAAAAGTGGTCGAGTAGGCTGTTAAAATTAGTATTGTACCACCTAATATGATGATCAGATATTAGGATAATTACGCATTATTTTGAAAGAGACCGACTGCTTCGGTAATGTGGAGATGCTTATGGAAAAAAGCTGATAATTATCTTTAGTGGTACATAATAACAAATGGCACATTAATACACTAGCTATGTATTATAAGTGACCAACTTAATACAATGAATAAAGAAATAGATTTGAGAGTTATGAAACAGGCCTGATCACCTGTGGATTAACGATGTGAAACCTGTGGATCATTCTGATAAGGAGTGTGCAGGTAGACTGTTAGAGGTAGTGCTCGCTGTAATATCAAGTGATGTTATAGAACTAGTAGCGGCTAGAACAGTTGTTGTGCCAATATAATGATAAGGGAATCCTTATCCAGTGGGTGCGTCAGTCTAGAAATAGACAATGTTTATACGGTAAGCAGGACTTACATTAAAGCATGATGCATTATTTAGTCTATGGTTTAACTAGCCATATGTGACGACCTATCGGGACTACCAGTCCTCATGGAGGTAGGAGTAGCATACTTGGTCACCCTTGTAGACGAAACACTGCCAATTAAAAATGGTAGCATGTGGGTAACCCAAATCCCGCCACAACTCAATAATTATTAAAAATTAAGGAGGATATATTATGTCAAAGATACCTTCATGGTCTTACAAATATATATTATTTAGTATATTATTTATGTACATGTTATATCAATCAATAGGGCTGTAGTGACAGGCGAGACAAGTAGGGCACGCGCACGACTACACTAACGAGGGTCAATCAGCCCTAAAATTAGGAGGAATTATGGTAAAATTTGTGTTTTATTCTTTATTATTATATGGAATACTCATAGCAGTAGAACCTATAATAAATATGATATTAATATTTATCAGAGATACTTGGGATAAACACCAAGAATGGAGTAAAAAGAGAGAGAAAAGATTTATGGATGCATATCATAGAGGCGAAGGCAACTATGAATATTATGATCCTGATAAACCTACATGGAACAAAGAAATAATGGATGCTGACTATGATCAAGATAAGTGGGATGATCCATTTTACATAGAGGAGGATAAATAATGGGATTTGATTTAAGTGGTGTTAACCCTAAAATAAACAAAGATATATCCACATATAAGCATTACAATGAAGGTGATGAAATCTGGAAGTCAGATGATGAAGAGAAGCGTAAAAAATTCTATGAAGATATGGATAAATATCATAATGACAATCCAGGAGTATATTTTCGTAATAATGTATGGTGGTGGAGACCTTTATGGGACTTTGTTTGCATGCAATGTGATGATTTTATGACTGATGAGCAAAAAATGGGTGGTGCTTATAATGATGGTAAGCTAATAGATCAAGAAACGGCTGCTAAAATAGGCACAAAACTAGAAATATTGCTCAAAGATGGTACTGTTAAGAGATGGGAGAAGCATATTAAGACTAGAAATGAAGATTTAGCTAAAAATGATGATAAAGATAAGAGATTTATGTCTAATTATCCATTTTCACAAGATAATGTAGAAAATTTTGCTAAGTTTTGTTTAGAATCAGGAGGATTTGAGATATGTTAATATTTGAACCAGTAAGAACTGAAGATGATGTCCTAAAAGATCTAATTAAGCTAAAAAATAAGCAAAATGTCTTAAAAATTAAAGAAAATAAGTTAATTGATGAATTAATAACAATAAAAGGAGACATAGATGTTTGATTGGATAAATATAATAATATATGTATCAATATTTTTAATTTCTTCTGTAATTTGGTACTATATAGTGAAATGGTGGTTATAATGGATATAACTAATATAGAATTAAACAATGCAGTACTAAAAAGAACTAAAAAATATCTCAATGGAGCTATCCTAGAGATAGTAGAAGAACAAATAAAAGAAAACTACTCATTAATTGATGAATTTTTTGATGAATTAGCGAATGAGTTTAAATCAATTGAATCATATGAACAACAATAAGGAGGCTGTATGGCAACTAAAACAATCAAATTTCTACAAGGTGGCGGCTTTGTAGAGAGACAAACTAACGCTGATACTGTTGAACAACTAAGAAATGAGTTCCCAGATGATATAACTACTGGCTCATCTGTTGCTGTTAATGGAGTATCTGTAACAAATACACATGCTATTGAAGAAGGTGATATTGTTGCAGCTGTTAATAACAACAAATCTGGTGGTGATCAGTAAAATTACGTTATAACGTACCAGGCAGGAGTACTAGTGAGAAATGGCGAATTTGACAACGACACACTAAGAATACTTCTGTCTGGATTAATATTAAGGTAGTTGCTGATCTGCAGATTAATGATAGATAGGCATTATTTAAAGCTCTATCACTACCTTATAACCTTAAAGAGAGATATTAGGTCCTCAAAGTGCATTTTGGGCATATTATACACTTCATTTACCTAGTGTCTCTCTTTATTAACCTTGGAGGGTATATGCATTATAGAGATTATGATTGCATTGTAGATGGAACTATAGAACAATGCATAGAAGCAATAGAATTAGAAGATCTTGGGGAACATATATATTATGGCCCTCAAGCTGAAGTAATGGAAAAATTACAACAATTTAATAGTAGACATAGAGGTGACTTAGAAATTACTAAAACATTTAAGTGGAAGCGTGGTTCTTATGATAGAGTAGCTGAACTTATGATGAGAGGTCTTGGATTTAGAAGAAAACCTAGTGGTATGTGGAATTATTTAAGTAGAGAAGAATGGTTTAAGAATCATGAATGGGATAGAATAAAACGTAATTTAAGAGAAATTGATGGTATGTTATTTAATTTAAGAAATCAAGGTGAAGTATGGTTAGATGATCCAAGTATTCTTGTTGAAAGAAAGAACTTATATGCTAATTATATGTATGAAAAGATAAAAATGGCTGATGAAATTATAGATAACATAGATATAATGCAAGAAATGTATCATCAATTGTTTATTCATCCAAATTCACGTTCTAGTCAAATGTATATGTTAGTAAGTACACTTGTAATAAAACCAGATATAATGAAAGTATATTTAACAGATGGTAGAGAAAGTGAAAATGAAGCTGAACATATAGAGAACATAGCATGTAATACAAGTTTGTATATTAATAATATTACATATCCATTAAGAACTATGACCAGACATGCTAATTATGATTATCCAAGCTTTGATGTTCAAACATTAGGTCAAGTAGATCAGCCAGATGAAAAAGGATATTTATCCTTTCCATTTATTTCTGGAAGTAGACAATGGCGTAATGATGGAATATTTGGTAGTAGTGTGTGTTATGGTGATCAATCAAATGATATATATAATGCTTTAAATAAGTATGATATGGCTTCATTTGTATTGCAATCTGTTAATTGGGCTACAGTTTATACCAATATAACAGGTCCACATAATAATATTAAACAAATGTATCATGGTGAACCAGCAAAGTTATCTAAAAGATATAGATCTGTATTTGGTACAAATAGGGTACAACATTGCAATTATGAACCAGATGGTATAGATGATTATTGTGATGTACAAGAATGTTCATTTAGATCTCAATGTGATAAATATAAATATGCTCATCCTGAACCAGTAACACCAGAACAAGCTGAACAAATGACCTTGCAATGGGCTACTAGAATGGGTGGTGTAAATACATCAACAGGTAATATTCATGGTGGTGAACAACCAATACAAGGTGATCGTGAACAAGAAGAGTCATTGGATGAAGCATACCTTGAAGAACTTAGACAACATATTAACGAACGCAATGAGGAGGAATAATGAGTTTTGTAACAGAAAATAGTATGAAATCACATTACAAGAGATTGTCTTGTAGAACTATTAAAATAAATGGTGTTAGACTTGATCTTGAAGTTTATAAAACGCCTGATGGTATGACATTTGAGGTTGTAGAACATGTTCCTGATACTGTATTTGATGATAATTATGTGTCAAGACATGAAACACATATACCTTGGGATAAAATAGTAGACGCTCCAGAAGAGCCTATTGAAAAGGAGGAAGAATGAAAGTATATATCTTAAAAGATAGTTGGGATAAAATAATAAACTATGCTAAAGCTGCTTATCATGGTGAAAAAGCTGAAATAGGTGGTATGAGTGTAGTTACTCAAGATAAAGATGGTGATTGGTGGATAGAAGACCCTCAAATCATGAATCAGGAAATAGGTGCTACTACTTGTGACCTTGATAAAGAAGATTTGGCTAAATACTATACACAAATGGCTGTAAAATACAAGGATACTAACTTTAGATTCTGTTGGTGGCATAGTCATCACACAATGGGAGCATTCTGGAGTGGTACTGATTTATCTAGTATAGATGAGTATGGTGAAGGAGAATCTGATCTATCATTTGCTCTGGTTGTTAATCTTAAAGAAGAGTATAAATGTAGAATATCTGTATGGAAACCATTAGAAGTCCATCAAGATGTTGAGCTTGAGATAGTTGGTAAAGAAGATGTAGAAATACCTCTTGAAATAGTAACTGAAGTTAAAGCTAAATGTAGAAAAAGATCAATGAGTTCTTATCAAACTGGATACACTAAATTACCATCTAATGGTAAACAATTAACTTTACATAGTTGGTATGATAGTAGAGGCATGTCTTCTAATTATAACTTGTTAGATGATGATTGTATGACTATTAAACCAACACAACAAGAATCTGCTAATTTTGAAGCTAAATGGGAGTATGCTATGGGTAAAATAGCTGAATATATTAGACAAGTGACTACTGGTGCTTGGAATATGCATAAATACAAAACATCTATTAATCATACTAATAAACAATTAGAACCATATGGTATAGAAATAGATAAACTTAATAAACAAGAGTTACTTGAATTTATAAACATGGAAAGTGAACCTTATGAATTAATAAGAGTTATTGATCCTAAATACGATCAATTAGCTGAAGCTTTAGTAGATTCTGCATGTTATAATCAAAGTTATGGAGGTATGTGGCTATGATAAATACTAGAAGTCAAGACATCGCAGACTTAAAAAGCGTAGAGTTTCATATTGTAGGTTGCGGGGCTATCGGTAGCTCCGTGGCCATGCAATTAGTGAGACTTGGAGCAGATAACTTCTATTTATATGATTTTGATAAAGTTGAAATACCTAATATAGGTGTAAGCCAATACAATGAACAAGATGTAGGGTTACCTAAGGTAGGGGCTTTAATAAATCATATGAAAAGAGTCAATGTAATGATTAAGGTAGAAGGAATAATAAGTAAATTTAATTCTTATGAAGGTGGCAAAGAAGGTATATTAGTTCTAGGCTTAGATAGTATGAAAGCAAGAAGAGATATAGTCCAAATGCTAGTAAAATGTCCTTATAAACCTAAAATAGTAATAGATGGTAGAATGGGTGCTGAGCATTATCAACAATACATATACAATAATATAACAATGTCTCAATATGACAAGAATTGGTATTCAGATGACGATTCAGATCCAGAACCATGTACTCGTAAAGCTACATCTTATTGTAGTAATATGAGTGGTAGTTTTATAGCGAATGCTGCAAAGAATATCGTTATGAAACAGCCTTATTTTAAAGAAGTTACATTCAATTTTTCAACATTAATACTTGATAAAAAGAATTTAATTTCATAACTTATACACCCTTCATTTCGAAGGGATTCTTAAGCACACGGAACGGGGCAGAACTTCCCCTCTGCCTCTTCCATTAAATAGGAGGAAATCAATGGACAATATTGATATTTCTAAACAAAATGGTATTGCTAAAGGTATATTAGAAGCAAAAGCCAAAAATGAATCAGAAGAGAAATCTTTTGATCAGTCTCATGATAGAAGAAACGATGAATGGAAATCACCTGAAATAGATAAACTAGCTGAAGCATTAGCTAAAGCTCAGTCTGAAATGGAAGGTGCAAAAAAAGAAAGTACAAATCCATTCTTTAAGTCTAATTATGCAGACTTACATGCAGTAATCAAATCTGCATTTCCACATTTAAGTAAACATGGTTTATCTGTTACTCAAGGAAATGAAATGATTATGGGTGCTGTATGTGTAACAACAACATTAATGCATTCTTCTGGACAATGGATACGTTCTAAAGTAAAACTTCCATTAGCTAAGAAAGATGCTCAAGGCGTTGGAGCTGCTATTACATATGGTAGAAGATACGGTTTATCAGCAATTGCAGGCATCGCTCAATATGATGATGATGCTCAATCTATTAGTTAACTAAAAGGAGAACACAATGGTTAGAACATTAACTGTTAAAACAGGTGGTGGATCTAGTTTCTCAACTGGATGGCACACCAAGCTTATAAACAAAGCTGAATATGGTGACTATAATGGCACTAAATACCTAGATGTATGGTTTGATGACTTTCCTGAGTCATTAAATATGAGAGTGTATGAGAAAAAGAATGCTGAAGGCGAAGAGTTCGCTATAGGCAATCTATTTAGATATGCTAATGCAGGTATTACTAGTGCTTTAGAAGGCGCAAATAACACTAAAGTTATTAAATTAGATGATAGTGTTGAAGCATTAATAGGTAAAAGTATTAATGTATACGTACATAAAGATGGTAAATACTCAAGGGTGTTAAATCAATGCGCTCCAACAGAGTTTGAAAACGTTGTAGAAAGTTTTAATGCTGATGACGTTCAATTCTGGAAGGATAGAGCAGAGAAATACTTTAAAGAGTATGTACAACCTAAAATAGAAAAGAAATTAGCGAGTGTCGTTGACACTTCTGATTCCTCCGAGAGTGACGATGTACCATTCTAAGTGAGTAGGTAATCGTTAATTTATAGGGAGGCAACAACTGGTCCTGTAAGTCTTAGAGGAATTAAGGGTGAAAGCCAAAGGCTACTTCGGTAGGTGATTCTAAGCAAAGGAATATGTGAGTCTCCCTATATAACAAGGAGGATATATGACATTTTATATTTTAATAATACTAACTTGGTTTTTAATCGATGAATTAATTAGAGGGGAATTATGAGAGCAACAGAATTTATGCATTTTATTAATATAGACCCTAAAGAATTGAAATTAGGGCAAAATCTAAAAGGTGATTCATACACTCATTTAACTATAAGAATGAAGGTTAAAAGAGCTAGATATGAACACCAAACAGAACTCAGAAGGCGGGAAAAAGAACAGAAAAAAGCTGCTGATGAGATCAGAAAGTACTTTAAGAGGAATAAGAAATGATTGAACTATATAAAGAGTACGCATTAGGAGTAAGTAATAGACATAACTTCCAAGCAGCAGATAAGATTTCTGAATGGATGGGTACAGATAGTGACACATTTATGTCTTTATATGACTATGATGAGTATGTAGTAGAGTTTTATGCTAAGAATAAGTCTTTATCAGGATATGATGGTTTAATATATATGCCTGATGAGTTTATATTAGATGTAGATGGTAAAACACCTTGGAATGCTGCACAAAAAACTTTGAAACTACTTGAACGCTTAGAAGGAATAAATGTTCCATACGAATTATACTTTAGTGGTAGAGGGTTTCATATACATATATCAGAAACAGCGTTTAAATGGAGACCTAGTAAGAACTTACACATAAGAGTAAAAGAAGAACTTACTAAACATGGTATATTTAAGTATGCTGATCCATCTGTTACTGATAAATCTAGATTAATACGTGTACCACATACTAAAAATACTAAATCTGGTTCATGGAAGAATCAATTTCAACCAAGATGGTTAGATGAGAAAGAACTTTTAAAAGACCAAATAGTTAAATGGTGTGATAAACCAAGAGAATATCCATTAAAAGATTTGCAATGTAAAGAAGTCTTTGATGTATTTGATAAAGAAGAAGTCAAAGAAAAGCAACCTATTAAAATTGCAAGCACTAGAGATCCTGTTAATACTAATTGTATACAGAAGATGATGGAAGGTGCACCACATGGTAAACGTCATATGGTAGCTCTTAGGGTAGCATCTTACTTAAGATGGAATTTTCCAGAGAATGTCGTAAGACTTATTATGGAAGATTGGCGTATAAAAGTTAGTAATGACGCTCAAAGTGAGTTTAAACCTGAAGAAATGGAAGGTATAATAGAAGGTTGTTATACTGGACATGATGGTCAAGGTTATAGATATGGTGCTGATGATCCTGTTATTAAGTTTTATTGTAACTCTAGGTGCACATTGCATAGAGGCGCTAAAGCTGAAAATATGATGGATTCTAGTAGTATGGAGAACGAACTTATAAACTTCTATGCACAAGATCTTAAGCCTATTAACTTAGGTGAGCCATATGAACAGAACTTCCCTGTATATCCAGGTGAAACTGTCATAATTCAGGCTCCACCAGCTAGTATGAAGACTATGTTACTACAAAACTGGGCTAATTACTTCAAGAAACAAACATATTTTGTTGAAATGGAGATGTCCCCAAGGCAAATATGGTCTAGATTTGTACAAATTGAAATGGGATGGGACGAAAAACAGTTATCTGAACACTATAAGCAAATGAAAAATGGTATGGATAAACGTTTTGAGTGGTTAACTGTTGATTATTCAGCGCCATATGCGCAAGAATTAGAACAAAGAATAACCAGCCTACCCATTAAGCCAGAAATAGTAATTGTTGACCATTTGGGGCTATTTAAGAGCAAACAAAAGGATAACAATATGAAAGTTGAGGAAGCATCTCAAGCTATTATGGAATTAGCAGTAAGACAAAATGTAATCGTCTTTGCTGTAAGTGAGGTAAGTAAGTCAGCTTTCAAAGAAGGTATGGATATATCTTCATCTAGAGGTTCATTTAGAATAGCTTATAATGCTAATAAAGTGATATCAATTAACCCATTTAAGAATAAAGAAACAGGTTTAGTGGAGTTATTAGACATTAAATGTGATAAAAATAGGGAAAAAGAACACTTACAAGTAAGATTAGCTGTTAATAACGTTAGAATAGAGAAATCAGAATAGGAGAACTATGTACTATAATACTAATGATGAAACAGGGGAAACTCTGCAAAGCAGTAGAAATACTGCAACAAATCAAGAGGTTATGATTCTAGCCATATTTGAAACATATCCAAATGAAGGTCTTACACCATTTGATATTGAAGATTTTGCACATGATCAAGAGGTTAGTTGGCCTATAACAAGTATTAGAAGAGCTATTACAGACTTAACTAATGCTGGTAAATTAACTAAAACTAATACTAAAAAACTAGGTAAGTATGGTAAGTTTGTACATACTTGGAAATTATCATAACAATTTAGGGCATAATATATAGTCGAGGAGATATAGTAATAAGCGATTATATTAACAAGGCTAAAACGGTATATTGTGCCCTATAAATTAAGGAGGCTATAATGGCTAAGAAAAAAGACACACAAGTAGAATTTAATAATAAAGTAGTTGATATTAGTAAAGATATGGTTAAGGTTGTTGAGCAATTAAAAGAAACAACAGAACTATTAAATGAACGTGTTGAACTTAACGCAGAAAGATTAGATATTCTTTCTAAAGGTATGGATCAATTACAAAATGTTATAGATGTTATTAGAAAGAGAATGGGTGTATAATGAGCAAAAATAAAAAACCTACAATGATGGAAGTAAAAAATGCTATCAATAATTTGATACGTGAGTTTTCTTCTTTAACAGAATATGTTAAAATTCTAGATCAAACTCTTGGTGGTTATATAGAATTTAAAAAAGATAATGATAAGTTTAAATCTTTTTTAGATAAAGAGTTTAAAAAGATGAAAGATAAAGATAAAAAAGAGGAGGCTAAACAATGAGTTGGTATGCACAAACAGAAGAAGCACAAAAACACATGAAAGAATGTAAAGGTTGTGAAAATTGTATTTGGATAGAAGAATCAGCTTGGGCTATGTCTCAATATGGTACAGTACAAGCACCAGAAAAACATCCTTTATATGATAAAATAGTGGAGAAGTTTGATGGAAAAGAAATCTAAAAATAAACAAAAAAAAGAGACTACTCATCAACGTAGATCTAAAAAACAAAAAGATCAAGCTTGGTGGATAACTCGTGATTAATTGTAAAAAATGTAATGTAAAGTGTGCTCCTGTGTACACATTGCTATCTCCAAATAACAAATCATTTGTTTGCAGAGAGTGCGCTTTACTTACAATGAAAGGATATTATGATAGAAGACCTAATGAAATTGAAGAAACAGATTGAAACTATGATAGAAACATATAAGGATTTACATCCTGATGAAGAATGTATAGGCTCAACTATAGGTATTGCAAGTATGACTGATGAAGATGTTGATAGTTATTATGAAAGAATGTCTAAAGAAGATCAACAAAAAATAGCTTTAAAAAAAATAAGAAAGGGGACTTATGAAAGCACGTTCAGCGAAAAACAAAGGCAGAAAACTACAGAACTTAGTGAGGGATCGCCTTCGCTCTGTGTATACGGAGATTCTTGAGACGAATGATATTGAATCCCAAGTTATGGGTATGAGTGGAGAAGACATAGTATTATCACCTGCAGCTAAGAAAGTAATACCTTATAGCTTTGAGTGTAAAAACCAAGAAAGATTAAACCTTTGGGGCTCTTTAGAGCAAGCAGAGGGAAATTCACAGGGAAGAAATCCCTGTTTAATATTTAAACGTAACCGATCTAAAGTTTATGTTGCTCTAGACTTTGAGCATTTCTTAGAACTTATAGATCCAAATTTAAAGGAGATTTAATGAAACCTTATATAGAAACTATACTATATTTAAAAAGCTTGATTGCAATATTAGAATCTTTGCATGATAGTAACCATAATGATGAAGAGTATTCCAAAACTCAAATAGGAGTATTGACTGATATTAATAAAAACATAAACAACTTAATTAAAAAACTACAAGTAAAGGATATTACTTCACTAAAAAGTTAGTCCCTTTACTCTTGTATGATTTTTGCTGCTGTAATTTTGTTCTACCAGTTGCATCATCAACATGTCCACCTATAGCGTCTAGTGCTGCTAAAACTTCTTCTGGCAAATAAGCATCTTGATCTAAAGAATGTTTAAATGTTTTCTCTTTTAACTCTTTAGATTTGTCTGTTCTATAAAGACCCATTTCATATTGTAAAGCAGCACCTGGACCCTTTTCAAATAATGTAGGCAATGTTTTGTAAGCTACTCTAGACAAAGATGTATTAAGTATCCTTAAAGTTTCATAAGCTTTTTGATCACCAGAAGCTAAAGCATAATCTTCCCAGCCAGTTAAAAGTTTTTCTTTTGTTTCATCATCCATATCTAAAAAGCCATGTATATGGCCTAAAGCTAATGCGTCTGATACTACTGGAGCACCTATAAAAGGCAATTGAGTTAATACACCTTTACCATAATAGGCATTTCTAACTTCTTCATCATCTCCAGTAAATAAAGTCCAAAGTTTAGCTATTTTTTCCTTTGAATCATGTTGAACTATATTAGTCCAATCCACACCCATCACAGAAGACGCTATTACAGGAGCTAAACCATATATCATAGCCATTTTATATGCTTTTTTAGCTCTATCCCCAGTAATTTCACCAACAAGAATATCATCCTTAGCATTTTTAGCAAGATTCATATTGTATTCAAAGAATTTAATACCATAATGTTGGAATTGACCTAGCAATCTACCAGTTGGATGAGTTAACCAAGAACTTTTTGCTATATCTGCATAGTCAAAATGTAATAATGTAGTTTTTCTAAGAGCATAGTTTCTAGATCTTGTTTGAATTTCTTTCTTTATTTGTGCACTACTTAAACCTTGCGCTCTTAAACCTTCAATATAAGAAGTTGAATTAGATAATTGTTCATGCATTTTATAAAAAGCTACTTTAAAAGTTGTTTTACGATTAAAATTTTCAACTTTAGACATCAACGTGCCACTTACACCAGCTAATCTAGAACTTTTTTCATGGACAGTTGATAAAAATGAAGGTTTTAAAAGCTCTACTTCTTCTTTATCATTTATTTTAATCTTTTTAGACATAGCTTTACCTAAAAACTTAGACTCAGTAAGCTCTGGAGTCATACCTCCAGTAAATAGAAAACCTGCTTCATCCATCATAGCTCTTACAGTACGTTCTAAGTTGTCATTTTTTTCATAAAACTTCTTAGATTTTGCCATAACTATTGGGCCAAACTCAACCATATTTAAAAGACCTTGAGTTGCATTCTTAAATGGAGATCTTAAATTAAATCCAAGTTTCGAAGCAAACTCTAAAGCTAATAATGTTTTCATAGCAGCTTCAACATTAGGATTTTCTAATCCATAACCACCTTTCATTCTTTGATTCATATCAACCATCATTTCAACAGTTGCCCTAGCATAACCATCAATAGGCTCGCCATTTTTAAACATTTCTTTTGCCGCATTTAAAGATTGTCTAGTATACATATCAGAATGAGCAATCAAATTAAATCTATCTATTTCATCAGAATATCTTTTTATATTAACAAAAAAGTTTCTAGAATATTCATTTTTAGTATCAACTTTTGTACTTAAATCTACTATCTGTCTTTGTCTAGTTTTTCCTGAAACATAACCATCTAAAGCTTCTATTGCTTTATCTACTGATCCTTTTTTAGAAGATAAACTTTCACTAACAGCATCTGAAACTCTTTGCATATGAGGCATTAAGTTATCTAAATAATCTATATTTAATAACCTTCTGTAATGAGGATAGTAACCTTTTACTTTATCTGGTGTAATCTTCTTCTTTATTTTCTCTGCAATTTCATCTATTTTTTTAGAATCATATTTACCTTTCATACCCTCTTTTAAAGAACCAACATAAGCATCAACACCTTTATTTAAAGTAATATAAACATCATCCATCAACTCCATATACTCTTCTACAGCTCTTCTCATAGGCTCTGATTTTATTTTTTTAGAAAGAATTGGTTCTAAAGCTTTCTTTCTCATATTATAATACTTTTCTTTACTTAATTTACCTGCAAATAATTGTTTTTGATACTTAGGAGCATCTTTTCTCCATGCTATGTAAGCATCTTGTTCTATTTGAGGAACTACTTTTTCAATTGTAGTAAGGAAGTCATTAAACATTTTTCCTTCCTTCTTAAGGTAAAATTGACTCTCTGCTTCAAGAGCTTGAAATAATTTATCGGTTGCACCTGGAACATTATTCTCTGCATCTGCTTTTAATCTTAATATTTCTGTTTCATGTTTATCAGCTAACTTTGTAGCTTTTCTTATTTTATTTTTAACGGACAATTCTTTACCCATAGTAGATTGAACATGGTCACCATAAATCTGAATTAGTTGTTCTTTTTTAAAGTGATCTAATATCTTCTCGTATGAACGATTATGTCTATCCATACGACCATTGAAATTTAAATTAGTATTATGAAGTTTGTCCATTAAACCCATAAGATGAGGATTTTTTTTAGCTATAGATTCAGGAGTATAAAATAAAGAACCAAACCTACTAGTTAATTGCCCTTTCTCTGAGGCAAATTTTACTTCATTTAATCTTCTTTCAAAAGTTCTATTCAAACCTTTAGTAAATTTAATAGCTTTTCTAGATTCGAAAGGTAAAGAATATACATCTTCAAAAACTGTTCTCACAATATTAGTAGATTCTTTTCCAAATCTTTTTTTAACACCTGGATCATCAACAAATTTATCACCTATGTCCCACATATCTTTTGTTAAGCCTATTATATCGCAGCCTGCACCGCCTCTTTTCATAAAAGTCTCCTAATATTTATTGTTTGGTTTACAATAACCAGCCATTTCTTCTTCTTGTCTTAAACGTTTCCAATCTTTATCACTATTTTTTAGATTATTTTTTACGTCCTTACCTTGTGTAATAAAAGTTCTAAGCAAGGATAATCTATAATCACTTAACATAGCCATAGGTTTTATTGTGATACCATCTGTTTTGCCTCCTAATATAGCTAAACCTGATTCCCTGCTATGAATATTTAAATTATCTAATTTATTACCTATTATCTGAACCTGTTCAACGTCACCTAAACCTAAAGCATCTAATCTATTTCTAATACCTTTAGTATGTAAGAAATAACTTATAGGATCTAAATAACCATTTTCCATAGCAAGTTGATTAGTCTTTGATAAAACTTCTGTAACTTCTCTAAATGCCGCAGTATTTGGATCACCAATACCAGCATTTAACATTCTTTGATAAAAAGCTACATTGTTATCATATTCTGGCCCCATACCAAACACATCTCTTGCAAATATACCTTTTTCAATTTTTATACTCTCATATCTATCAAAAGTAGATTTTATATTTGAAGAAAAACCTGGAGCATTGTTATATAAATGCATCATATCTCTATCAGCTGTTGGTATTAAATCAAAATTACCATCAAAGAAATTTCTATAAGCAGTATATCTGCCTATTAAAGATTCTAAAGTTTCCTTTATTGCTAATCTTTCTTGTGGATCTTTTGTGGTATTCATTTTATCCAATAAAAACTTAGTAACTCTCTTTAATCTTCCTGAAGCTTTAGAACTTACAGGCATAGCTATACCTTTAAATAACCCTATAGTAGTTTCAGTTTTTCTAGGTAAAGCATAGTTAATTAAAAATGGCATATTAAATTCATTAAAACCTTGCTCTAATTTCTTATATATTTCAGCCTCTATATCTACAAACTCTTCTTTAGGACTTACTCTTAATTTTTCTTGTTTAGGACTTAAAATTGTTTTACCTCTATAAGGTGAAGAACTTCCTAAGCTTGTACGTTCTGTATATAATTCTGCACCAAGTGCTAATGTTTCGTTCATTAATTTAGAAAAGCCACCTTTATCTTTTGATGAGAATTTATCAGCCAAAGGATCTAATGTATACCATTGAACTGTACCTTCTATAATTTCTTGGTCATTAGTAATATCTAAAATCTTAAGTTTTTCCAAATCTTTTGGTCTACGAGTTTTTAAATATTCTTTAGGTAACAAATCTTTCATAACAGCTTCTCTATCCTGAATAGCCTTTTCTATACCTTCAATCCTTTTATTCTTTTGTTTTTGAGTAAGCTCTTTTGAATATTGAATTTGATCTTTTAGTCTATTTAGAGACGTAATCATTTTAACATCTTCATTAAAGTCTTTAGTTAGTTTAGGAACAATGTCTCTTATTTGTTGAACATTATCAAATCTGTAATGCTTATTTAAAAGCTCAGAAGAAACAGCTTGTAATTCAACATAAAGGTCACCTTTTAATGGAATATCTACTTTACTGTTTGCTCTTTCGTTACCAAAAGGATCTTTAAAATAAATTTCTCTATATACTCTTTCCATAATAGAACCGTTAGAACCATCTTGTTTTGCTATATTTTCAGCATTATTTCTCATACCTTCTAAAAATGGATTTCTTGTATGCCACATATAAGTATGCTCGCCACTTCTCTTGTTTTGATTCTCAAGAGCAATCATTTTTTCTAATCTATTAACAGCATCATCATTCTTTTTCTTTGAATAATATTTCAATTTATTATTTGTATAAGCTCTGTTTACAGATGTAGGATTAAACATTTCTCTAACATTTTCTGTAACACCAAATTTTCTATACACACTTAAAAAAGCATTTTTTCTTATATCTTTTAAATGTCCATTAAAATAAGATTGTGAAACAGAATATAAATCTTCATAACCTGGATTTCTACCCATACCAGAATTATCATAAACTTCTCTTGTTAAATTTAAAAACTTAGAATTTTGAGACATTAACTCTTTAATTACTTGTTTTTCTTCTTTTGTAAGTTCATTCTTCTGAGATTCTTTTCCATTTACATACTTTCTAAACAATCTAACTCTTTTATTATTAGGACCTTTTAAACTATGATCTTGCTGTCTTTGTTTTAAACTTTTGATATCTTTATTAGCAATAGACTCGTTATAAGAAGGGAATAGATAATCGTTTCTATAATCTACCATACCTGTAACAATATTTTTATTAACACCTTTCCAATAGTCAATAAGAAGCTGTGATTCTAAAGCACTTCTTTGAAAGAAATTAGAATTATCATAATCCATAAATACTTCAACTTTTTCACCAGTTAATGTTTTATAACTTAATAACTGAGTCATACCTTCAGTCTGAGAACCCTTTGTTTTATCTTTAACACCTATCATTTCTAAATGATTTAAAAGTCTTGGTGTTTTTTGAACAATCCCAATACCTCTTTTAAACACTCTATTGTTAGCATCAAAAGTATTCCAATCTTGATTATTTTTACCTGTTAATAAATCTAGATCTGGAGCTTTAGGTTCATAATGTGAAGGGTCTTTAGTATTTACCCAATGATGTTTTACTCTATCTATATGTTTCCATCCTCGTCTATTCATCCCCCAGAAAAAATCTACTTCATCAACATCATAGTCACCTTCAAAGATATTCATAACATCAAAGTCGTTAACAATAGCAGTATTGCCATGTTTCCTTCCTAAAAACCCTTTCAATCTTAGCACAGCTTGATCATTAGGAGCTGTTCTTGGGTATCTTGTTGTAACTATACCAAGATCCCAATCTTTAGTATTTCTAACCAATGTATCATAAACTCTACCTAAATCACCATTTGTCATTAACCATTCCCAGTTTGCTTCAGGACTTAACTTAGCTCCATGCTTATCAACTTTTTCTTGCCAAATTTTCATTAATACTTCTTTTAAAGGTCTTACTTCACCATTTTTACCAACAGCTCTTAATTGTAGATCTGCTTTCTTAAAATCAATTGAACCTGAACGAGCATTAAAAGGAAGCATTATATCACCTTGATTAATCTTTGTATCTTTACCTTCATTAGTTCTTATAGTAGGTTTTAGATTTCTAAACTTAAAACTTTGTTTAATAACTGCCTTACCTCCATAAATTTCACCTTCTGGAGTTTGAGACTTAGGACTTAATATAGGGTCTATAAATTTAGATTTAACAGCATTATGAAGAACATGCTCTCCAAGCATTCTAGGGTCACCCCCCATAGCCGCTACTTGTATATGATGGCCAAGATTTTGCATAGACTCAGGGCTAGACATTAAGTCCTCTAAATTAGTCTTTAAATCACCTTGTTTTAACTTAATTAAAGCCAACCTTTTATACATAGAATTTTGTACAATCTTTTGCATTATACCTTCACCAACTGAAGAAGAACCTATAAGTTTTTCTAAAGGATTTTTATAAAAAGTATCAAAGTATTCACCTACTTCTGTAGCATTATAGAAGTTAGTTAAAGAATACGATTGTTTTGCTAACATAGCTTTATCTGGCATTATAGTAACACCTACACTTTTTAAATCAATAGGGACAATATATTCTGATATTGTTTTTCCATCAATTTTTAACATATCATCAATACTTTTATCAATATATCTTATTCTATCATTTTTACCTTTAGGTAATCCAGCCCATTCAGCATCAGAAATAGCTGATTTCATTTTATCTGCACTTCTTGTTGTTAATATATCTAATCCTTTATGTTTAGAAAATATATCTAACTCTATATCTGGGTCATGAACAAACACAGTTTTAGCAGAGAATAAATGATTTTTACCTCCAGAAGTAATTACTGGTTTAAATACATTAGAACCTTCAGCAGAAATACCATAATATAATTCTAAAAATCTTTTAAATTTAGCAGATATAAATGTAATACTATCGAAACCAGAAACATCTGATCTGTTTCCTAACATTTCTCTTATACCCTCTTCTTTTCGTTTAAAATATTCTTTATTTCTACTAAATACAGTAGCCATATTATCATCATTCCAAACTATCATTCCCAATTCTCTTTCAGAAAATTCTTTTAAAATATCCTTATCACCTCCAGATGTTTTATTTTTAAGAGATTTAACAATATCTAAATCTATTCTCTTAAAAGATGGAGTATGAAATAAAGAAAATCGCTTACCTATTTCAGAAAACGCTATATCCTTACCTTCTAATACTCTTAAAAATCTAGTTTCATCACCCTTACCTTTTACCATTCTATTAACAATTATAGAACGCATAGCATCTTCATGAAAATCTGACCATTGCTCTAATTTTTGCATGTTCTCATATATATTTTGTATTTTTCTAAAAGATTCCCCAGTAGCTACCTTTTTACTAATAAAAGGATCGTATATTTCCTTCTTAAATAAAGCTAAAATTTCTGAATGTTGACTGCCAGGAACAGCTAAAACATCTTTACCATTACCCATACGAATAAATCTAACATCATCTTTTATTTGAGGGCTATTTTTACCACCTAATCCAGTATCAAATGAATACTTTTTGATAGTTTTCATAAAGTTATCTTTTATTTCTTTAGATACTGTAGGATTATTATAACTATGATCATTATGAGGAGAGTCTAAATCAAAAACATTCATTCTATTTGTTCTAACTTTTCTATCAGCAAAATACTGAGTATAAATATCTCCATCTACAAACACAAAAGGAGTATTAGTTTCTTTTAAAAACTCAGTAAGAGGGGTTTTTTGCATAACTTCAATTGTTTCTTTTGGCTGACTATTATGTACACTAATTTTCTTTACACTAATAGAACCATTTCTTAAAGTAATCATTTTTTGAACATCATCTAAAGCTTCTCTATATAATGATTCGTCAACTTTTCGTTTCTTCAAAATATCAGCACCTGAAATTGATTTGCCATCACGCTCAAAATCCATCTTCTCTATTAAATATTTATGAGGATCCTTTGCTGATATTGCATCTTCAAACAATCTATTTTGTGATTCTGCCTCAGAAAATCTACCCTTACCATTTTTGTCTGAGTAATATTTTAATATAAAATCTTGTTGGCTTAAAGAATTTCCTGATTCTTTGCTATTTGAATGTAATGCTGAGTTTAATTCAGCATCAGCTACATCTTTCATTTTCTGAATATCTGAAGTATGTACACCAAATTTACCTAAAAATTCCTCAATCTTTAACTTCATATCGCTTCTATCTAACAAATCTCTATTTATATGATATTCGATAGTTCCTTTTTTAGTTTGAGGAGTTATTAATCCTTCTCCTTGTAAGAAATTTAATAACCTATCTGGACTTTTTGTAGTCTCCATATAATGAATTAAACTATGATGAAGTGTACTACTTGGGTCTAATGTTTGAACAAATTCAACTAAAGTTCTAGAAGCATTTTTTTGAGCACCAGCACGAGATCTATTTACAATATCATTAACAACAGAAACATCTAAAGGGTCTCTAAATTTAATAGTTCTATCTGAAGCAATAAATTGTTTACCTGTTTTTTTAACAGTAGCTCTTTTAACTAAACCATCAACATATTCATTATAATTTATAACATTTTTATATAATCTAGTTCTCTTATCAACACCTGAGATAGCAGCAATATCAATTTTACTTATACTAAATCCTGTACCACCATCAGAAAGAGTTGAATAACGTGCCATAGGAATAGCTAAACCTGCTAATTCATTTAAAATTTGAACATCTGACTCTCTAACATCAGCTTCTTTTACAACTTTAGAATGTATTTGTTGAACGATATTATTTCTAAAAGTTTCAAGCAAGTTTTTGTCTGTAATTATTTTATTATTTGATAAAAAAGAACTAAATTCCTGAACCTGGTCTGCACTAATAGTAACTTTACTACGAGTATCAACATTTCTTAAAGACTCATTACCTTTAGCTGATAATATACCCATAACAGTTTTCATTAAAATTTCTTCATTACCACCCTTATATCCTTCAGGGTGTTCAAAAGTCATATTTTGAAATTCTAATCTTCTAAACCTTGTTACATCTTCTGGATCAGGTTTAATTGCTCCTAGTTTTAAAAGTTGAGGTATGACTTCACTGTTCCAATTAGGGTTCTTCATATCATCAAAAAACATCTCGTAGTTTTCTACACCTTTATCAAATCTTCTCTTCATTAAAGGTAACAATAAATCAGGAAGATCTTCAAATTTAAATTCTGAACCTTTTCTCTTGGGACCAAACAATTCCCTTACATTTCCTTCACCTAAATTAACATGATCAATAAGTCTTCTTAATTGACCTTCTGTAGCTATTTCAGCCACAAGTAGATTAGGGTCGGTAGTTTTTTGTCCAATTGTAGTATTTGCAATAACATCTAAAGCCATTTGTGCTTTTCTTAAATAAGTTAAAGCTTGTTTTTCTGTTAAGCCATCTATTTTACCTGCACGAAGCATTTGTTTTAAGTTAGAATTTATTTGGTAATGTTGAGGTATAGTTCTTAAATCTAGAGGTGGGCCTACAGTCCCCCAAGTTGTGTCTTCTATTATATCTTTTGTTGTCTTACCTAAAGAATACTCAAGATTATCTGTCATTTTGTTTTTAGCTAAAAGCATTACTTCGTCAAAATCATCAATACTTTTAATTTTTTTACCTGTATTCTCAAAGTTTATTTCTTTAATAGACTTTTCAATTCTTAAAGCTTCTGCTTCTGTAATAAGTGCTTTTGGTTTTATATATTCACCAGGTGATGTAGCGTGTATCCATTCATAAAATCTATTAAATAAAGGGAAACTTTTTTGTGAAACAGCTAAAGAAGGAGAATTTGTAGCTTCCATATTAGAAACTTCAGCTCCTTCTGGAGTTTTACTAAGTACACCTTCTTTTCTCGCTAAATTTCTAACTCCTTCAAAAGCTTTATCAGATAATGGATTTATATGTTCATAACCAGATCTATGCATAGTAGGAACTTGCATTGCATTTATTTCATATAACCTAGTCTGAGGTACTCCTAATATATCTAAATTACGCCTAATTTTCTGCATTTTAGCCATGTTCATATCAGGAGTCAAGGGAGCACCTTTTCTATTAATAAACGCACCTATCATTAAAGAAGTCATAACATCTACAGGATCCATCTCATGACCTGCAGCTATATCAAATGTTGTACGTATATTCATAATACCAGTACCTGCAATAACTCTTTTCCAATTAGCTAAAGTACTTTTAAAATCTTCTGAAGCAGCAGCTTTCATCATTTCTTTACCATAATATTTTTGCTGGTCAATTAAAGCTGCTCTTAATACTGTAGCTCCTTTTTTCTTACCCAAACCTATTGATGCTATTGGATTTAATAAATCTATAACATGATCTTTATATTGTATAACTGAAGCTTCTGCACCTTCGTTTAAAACTTTACTTTCTCCAATAATTTTTGCATTTTTTATTAGCTTGCCATCTCCCATATTAGCAAAATAATTTTTAGAAAACAGTGCTTTTACTCCACCTTTAAAGTCTTGACTAGTAATAGAAGCTTTACCTGCGGCAGGAAGTAGTTTTAAAGCACCAAATGCTCCACCAACCCCAATACCCCATAAAGGAGCAGACCAATCATAAGGTCTTTCTTCTTTTAGTGCATGAACACCTTCCATTGCAGCATCAATCATTCCAAACATAATACCTTCTTGTATCATGCTACCAGTAATAAATCCAAATTTATTAGGATATCTTTGCATTACAACATCAACTATATCTTGTAATGGTCTAGATGTTAAATTCTTTTTAAAAGAACCAACAACAAGTTCAGCTTCTTTTACTGTTAAATTTCCATTTTTTACTGCACTTTCAGCAACTTCATCTATTGCTTTAGAAGATGTTCTAACCCAATTTTTATTTACTGCTTTACCTACTTCACCCCATCTAGATTGATGACTTAATCCACCAACTGTTTTTCCAAAAGTTTCTTCAATAAACTTAACTTTATCGCCACCAAATTGTTTTAAATGAGACCCTTTAACTGCTTCTTGTGTTGCTTTTTTAGTAACCTCTTTAACAGTTTTCTTTCCGATACCTCTTATAACTGGTCTAGCAAGAGCTGCAGTAGCCCTTATACCTAACTTCATAGGAGCACCATAAACAAAACCAACAGTTCCACCAATTGCAGAACCTACTTTACCAACAGCTGTTTTTGGAGCTAAATATTTTTCTTCAAATTCTTCACCTAATGTTTTCTTAATAGCTAAACCAGGTATTCCAAATGCTGCTGTATCAGCAAAAGAATATAAAGGTAGTCCAGTAGTTTCCCAAAGACGTGTAGCCATCCAATTTAAAGCACCTCTTGACATTGATGGGTCTTCTGGAGCAATAGCAGTAGGTGTTAAAGGAGTAATACCTCCTTGAACTTGAGGTTCAATTTGAGGTTCAATATTAGTTGAAAAATAATTTTCTAATTTTCTGGTTTGTATTACTGAAGGATCTATATTCAATCCCAAGAGCTCATCTAGTGTAGGCATCTATATCCTTATATTATTTTGTTGCGTTAAATTCGTCTAAATAAGTTAAAGCTTTTAAAAGAGAATTTACTTTAGTGCTGTTTGGATTCTTACGCATTCTTTTTCTCATATACTTAAGCTGTTCTTCTTTTGCTACACCTTTTGCAATATACTCAGCTTTATCGTAAGCTTCTTTACCACCCAGAGCTTCAATGTCAAGACCAATGTCTTGTTCATCCATTAAAAACCATGACTTCCATAAAAAATTTGGTCCAATAGGATTTACTACATCTATCATTTTATCGTATTGAGTTTCCATTTCATTATTAAAGCTATCAAAATATGGGCTTTCACCTAAAATATTACCTACACCCATCCCCCAAGCATTAGCTGCTGTCCATCCTACATAATCGAATGGATCGGTATCTTCATATTTATCCGTCATATTTGATTCCCAATCTCTTGCTCTTATACTGCCAACTTTAGGCGTATCACCTCTATACATCCAATTATCTGTAGCAACTATTTTTTCAATTAAAGGGTTATATTGAGGGTCATCTATATTAATTTTATCTAAAGCTAAAAATATTTTATTTACATCTACATCTATTCCAGACTTATTAAAATCTGACACCTTATGAATGTCTAGACTTACTCCTTCTTCAAATGCATAATCTTTTAAAACATCATCATATACATTAACTGATTGTTCAATTTTAGTAGCAGATGGTATGTTAGCAATTTTTAAATTTTGAGCTTGAATTGAATCCTGTTCTGCCTCATGAAGCACCCTTACAGAATCTAGTTTAGATGTAAGATTAATTGTCATTATTATTCCTTATATTGAAAGTTTTGTTAAATTATGTGTTGATTGTTCTAATTCAATCCAACGTTGCAATTCTTGCGCTTTTTCTTCTTCACCATTTTTTAATAAGTTATTATATAAAGTTAACATTTTAGTTTCTAACGTTTTAACTCTTTCTGCAAATTGTTCATTATAATTAGGACTATTTTTATCAGCACTTAAACCTGAAATCTCTTCATTTCTAATTCTTTGAAAAGCACTATAAATACCTTCATTAGATAAAGCACGTTTTAACTCTGTTCCTTTTTCAAGTTCTATTGGACTCTCCATGTAAGTATTGCTTACAGTTGTTATTTTCTCAACAGCAATTTGTTTTTGAACTATTTGATTAATTTTGTCTGCCAAAGCACCACCTTCAATTGTTTTTAAATCTTTTAAAAGTTGGTCTCCTTTACCTTGGCCTGGAGCAGAAGTTCCATTTAAACCTCTAATATAATCACCTATACTTTCTGCCCCTACACCTTGTGCGCTCACTCCAGTTAAATTAGTAACAAGATTTACTAAATCCTTTTTTCTGTCCGATGGAATTACACTAGTATCATAATCTTGTATCAGCTCTACAACATCATCAAAATTAACCATATTTCCACCCCAGTTCATATACTTTTTAGTAGGTTTTTTTTGATCAACAGTCCAACCTACATAAGTACCTAAAGAAGCAGAATCTTCAGCTAAACCTTTTGTTATATCATTAGCATATGGGCTACCAGCAAGTTGTGTTGCAAATACAACTTTTTCATTACGTTTTTTAGTTAAGAACTCATCATATTTAATTTGATCAACATACTCTCTATTAAATTGTATACCATTTTTTATACCATCTATAGTTGCATTTAAAAGAGCTTGGTCTGATTCATCTATATAAGGTAAACCTGTGCTTTGATCAATTTGAATATTTATATCTCCAGTAATTAAACCCATATCTTGTAATTGGGTTAATCCCATTGGAGTAATAACTCCATTAACATCTAAGTTCCCTTTATACCAAGTTTCAAAATCTGCAAGATCATGAGTTGTTAAAAATGCTGCACTAACATCACCACCTCTTGCAACTGATATTATATTTCCAAGAGTACCTCCGTATACATTAGATGAATAAATTTTACCTATATTAAAAGCCTTCTCTTTTTTAACCATTCTGTCAAAAGAATCTGTAGGATCATAAAGTCCTGCAGCTATAAGTCTTTCTGATACACCTTCAACATTTTTTTCTTTAAAAGCTACAGATTTTGTATAATCATAATCACCAGGAAGTTCAAAATAACCTTCATTATTTAATTCAACACCTGGATAATTTGCCATCATTTCTCTATTAAAAGTATCCTTTGCAAGTTCTTTTGCGTGTTGTTGAGAACTTGCTTGTAAATCTTTAGCATGTCTTCTTTGAAGTTCATTTTCACGTTCTTTTGATTTTCTATCTAAATCATTTTGATACTCAACAACATCAGTTTTATAAATATCAGCAGCAGTATCACTAATTATAGATAAAGCTTTTAATGCATCATCAAATGTACTCATTATGCCTCCTCATTGTACATATCAAAACTATCTATGTATTCTTCAAGATCTGCTAATTGTGATGAAGAGCCAAATTCTTGTCCAGTTGTTGTCATATATCCAGATAAAATTTCATTTTTAGTAGCATTTAGTCCTGTTACAACATCAAACATAGTATCTTCAGCTTCATCTACTGCTCCTTTTATACCAACATCCCCAGCTTTTATCATATTCATTTGATTTTGAAACCCAAGTTGAGCTGCAGGACCTCCTGTTTCAAAGCCAGAACTAGCAACAATATTGTCCGTCTGTCTAGCAATTTCTTCACTTTTAACTGCAGTTTGAGATTGAATATTAGTTATTTCATCAGCTTTTTTATCAGATATTTCTCCCATTTCACCTTTTTCAGGATCACCTAGTTGTCTCATAGCAGAAGTTTTAGTTGATACAAATCCTTCATTAGCCGATTGTCTAGCTTGCTGTCTTAAAGCATCTTCACTTCCTCCACCAAATAAACTACCTAATCCATGTCTACCAAGACTATAATCCCACAAACCTCTCCAAGTGGTTGTACCTGTTTGAGAAGCTTGATGTAAGCCACCAAATATTGCAGCTCCACCCGCAAATATTAATGCAGTTACGGGATCAAAATTTTCTTTCAACCCAGTCTCTGGATTAATAGTTTGAGAACCTAAAGCTTTAACTAAAGCTTCAGCTTGTTTTCTTTGACCATTTTTAGAAGCAGTATCTAATAAATTATGTTCAAGTATATTTGTATGTTCAGGCTTTCCATCTATAATATCTATATATTCATCACCAAATCTACCTTTACTAGCTAATACTTCTTTAACTTCTTCTATAGCTGTAGGTATACCATCAGCATTTACTTTATAAGTTTTATCTATATCCATATATTCTCCATTAAACTTGTGAAGACCCTAAACCAGCAGCTAAAGCAAAAGGCGCTGCAGCTGGATTAAATAAAGAGTATAGCGAAAGTCCTGTTGCAAGACCTTTTGCCACTCTTTGCTCATTACTCATGTTACGATATTGGTCTAAATAATCATATGTTTGTAGAGCTGTTAATCCACCATGTAATAACCCTACATCTCCCATAAAATCAGGTTTGAATTTTTTAAGTGGCTCTGCAGTTAAAATCTTTCCAGTTGGATCAGATACTTTTTTTATCATACCTTTACCTGATTGCAATGTTTCTTTACCTACTTTTTCAAGATACCCACCTTTACCACCAAATGTTTCAACACCTTTTTCAAGAATAGCTTTTCCTTCTGTAGTTTTTGTACCAGCATCAAAAGCTGTTTTACCAGCTTCTGTAAATTTAACTCTTCCTCCAGCAGGAGTTGTAATTTTTTCAAGAAATTTAGACTCTCCATGTGCAGGATTACGTTCATAAACATTTAAAAACTCAGGTTCATCTGGAGTTGTTGCCGAACTAACAAATTTAGGATTTTTAATTTTCTGATCTAATAATTCTTTTGTTTTTAATTTTTGGTCAGAAGAATACATTTTCCATAAGTTTGCAGCACCTTTTGCTGCGTATTGAGCACGTTTAGCGTACTTTTCTTCCTCTTCTTGTCTTTCTCTTTTTAAATTTTGAAACGAATACATTGTATCGCTTGTATCATAATATGCCATAATTTTATCCTATTCTGTAAAATGTACTTTGTCTGTTAAATTAATTCTCCATAAAAATATTCTTAAATCTGCATCAGTTAGATAAACCACACCAGTCCCTAAACTAGTATTATCATATGCATATATGTTTGTGTTTGCAGTAGATATTTCCACTTGCGTGTCACTTATCATATATAAATTTATACCAGTAGTAGTTCCATATTGGTTTATACCTATATTATTTAAATTCCATATACGACTAGTGCTTTTTTCTCTAAGAAATATTAGAGGTATTAAAAATTTAGTTCCTAAATTATGAGTTTTGGTTTTATATTCTTCATCATCTATATCAAACCAACCAGAATCATATTCAGGTTTTGTACTAAAATTATCAGGTAATAACTTATAATCATTACTTTTTAATGAACCATCATCATATACTTTTTCAAAAATCTTAGATCCATATTTTACGTACTCTGTAAGTGTACCTTTTGAAAACCTTAATACAGGTTCTCCATCATTTAATTCTTCAGGACGAGGCTTTGGACCTTCTTTTATAACCTTTTTTCTATGTGTTGTTTGCTGTAAGTTCTTATATAATCTTAAATTATCTCTAAAAGCCATAAATTTACCTACTTAACAACATAATATATTAATACTAATTTTTCAAATTTCATAACTATTTTATATTTTTTGTTCTATATATTATAGAAATATCATTAATTTCAAAAGTTTCGTCTAATGCAGTGCTTGAATAAAACCATAATGCAAAGGTATATATACCATTAGCTTCAGAAGCTGTTGCTGGCTTTAACTCTGCTACCTTCCATTGATTAACGTTATTAGCATCACTTAGAGGAGTATTATCAGCAGCACCTCCTCCATCAGTTTGAAATTGATACTTAGTTCCACTATCATTATTACCATTTACTAAGTATTTTATTTGCAAACCTGCTCCGCCACTACCGTCATTAACACCATCTTTATAAGATATATAAACTTTATGTATTTTCTTTTTTACTCCAGGCAGTCCAAAATCAAAATCTTTTGTAATAAATGCTATATGGTTATCACCTGGAGGACTATTCCAATATCTTAATTTTTGTTCTCCTGCCATAGTAAGTTTACCATCATAATCAACAAAAAATTGTGATGAATCACATAAAGCCGCATTTAACTCCCCATATAGATCAACATTAAACCTATCGGGATCTGTTACCCATCCTTGAGTAATTAAATTATACACCCAAATTTCTCCACTATAACCACCAGAACTATCACCTTTACATATCAAATCTTTTGTTTTAGGATCAAATCCTATAGCAGGAGTATTACCTGCAAATGTAGCCCAAGTAGTAGGTTTTATTAATTTTCTACCCTTTTTCTCTAATAGATCTGTAACTTCTTTACCATCATATATAAACGCTCCAAACTCATTCATCCAAGCAATACCATAATCTGTCTTACAAACTGCACCTGGATAATTAACTCCTTTAAAATTTAATGTCTCTTCTAAAAATTCAAAATCTTGCGAAATGTTTATTATATGTAACTTGTCCTGTTTAAATTGAAGTAACCTATCTGCATGAGCTGCTAAAGCAGTAATATCATCTCCATCTCCAATAGTTACTTCTATTTTACTTAAAGAAGGTAATATATCATATTTTAATGGAGGAGACTTTAACATAGCATCACCATTAAATGTGTATGCATTTTTATCTCTTGTAACCGATGGATCTACTTGACCTATATTAGCTGCATATAACCTATTATTTGCTATTACGCCAGTTTTAAATGTAGCATGTATAGAAGTCTCTTCATTACTTATACCACTTAAAGCTTCATATGTAGGACCACTTGGCTCTGAATTAAATACCAACATACCTGCACTTGCATTACTACTAGAAGCCCCACCACCAGAAGGAGTACGAACTACAGTTCTACCACTTGTATCATTAGCATCATATTCCCAAGCAGACCATTCATTATCAAGAAACTTTTTTGAACCTTTATTAAAGTCAAATTCAAATAAAAAAATAGGATCACCATAAGGTTGAAGAGCACTATTAACTTCTCTAAAATATATTCTACCTCCTGTAATTCTTTGATTTAAAGGATAACCCTGAGATCCATTAACTTCAGCTTGACTCCAATCTTTAGGTCTAAATCTTAACCTAAAAGATTTTTTAGAATCTTCAAAAGTAGTATCAGTACCTAATGTAGTACCTGCTGTTGCACTTCCTGTAGTTGCACCGTCATTTAAAAATGGACTCATTAAAGATTCTTGTACTCCATCATAAATAAAAGTCATATAATATGATTTAAAACCTCTCCATCCACCTGACTCAGTTTTATTAGATGATACAGATAAATGAAAAGAGCCTGCAAATATTCCAGTTGCATTAGCTTTAGATGGAGCGTCTTCATCTGGAAAAGCATCAGAAGCTTCAGCCCAATCAAGCACACCCATATATCCTAATTGTTCTGGACTTTTAATCTCAGCATGAGTCCCCTTCCACATATTAATATCAGATTCTATAGTAGTTTGAGAGCCAGACTCTGTTAATCCAGGAAATCTTTTTTGTTTTATATGCCCTAACCATCCAACTTGATAATTAGCACCATCGTTTGTAGGGTCATCTGTTATATTATCAAAATTAGTATCTATAATCCTTATATTAGCTCCTGCTTTAATAAATATCCCCTTAGGCATATGTGATGCAGTACCTTTATGTGTTTTTGCGCAGTAAGTATCATGTAATGATGATTGCCAGTCATCACTTGATTCTGTATATAATCTAACAACAGATTGTTTCCCTTTTAATATTGCAATATATTTTTCAGGAATTGGTTTAGGAGCATTTGAGCTATCTTCTTCCCAATAATAAGCCCAATCTATTTCTTCTGCATTATTATAATCTGATTTAAAAGAAAAAGCATTGTAACCTGCTGATATAACTTTATATACATTATCTGTTGTTGAATCATTACCTGGAGCACCTCCTGATGCTGGGTGGCTCAATATACTACCTAACAATTTTATTTTACCAAGCTCAGAAACACTAATACCTGAAGCTTTGGCTAATTCACTATCTTCTATATCTCTTGGATCAGATACTTCACTTTCACCACCATGGAATTGACTAATTTTAAAAATTTCTTTTGGCATAATTTCCTTTTATAGGGGAGGTAAAGTACATAAAGTACTTTCCATATAATCGCGTGTAACCCCCCCTAAGTTTATTTTAAAATAGCTTTTTTGATTACTTCTTCAACAGAATCATATACAGCATCTAAAATCTTGCCTTCTGTTTTTTCAGAAATAAAAGGTATGTCTACATTGTCATTTAATTCTTTAACAATCTTTTCTTTCATTTCATCATTAAAAATATAATCTACTATCATTTCTTTGATATCCATTTATTCTCCTTGTTTGTTAAGCTGTTTCAGCAATAAAGTATTCCATGTCAACAGCTGCTGTATTAGCTAAAGCTTTGACTGTTTTTAAATCTACAATTCTTGGTGTAAAAGTTAATGATGCACTACTTATAGTGCCTGTAGTAGCAGAACTTAATTCAAATGAAGTAACAGCTCCTGCTGTATTTACAGATGCAACATAAGCGTTTGCTGGAACATTAGTTCCAGAAACATTTAATCCAGGATGAATTTTATCAGTAGAACTACAAGTTACTGTAGGGTCACTACTACTACTGCAAGTAATATTAAAACTTAAAGACTGGCTTCCTCCATCTATTATACTTTTAAATCCTCCAGTCCCATCAGTAGCAGCATCTCCTGCTAATATTAAGCTTCTACCCGCATCTAACTTTATAACAAATTCATCATCATCTGAATTTATAAAAGTTAAAGATAAATAATTAGCCGAATCTAAGTTTGTAAATCTCATATATTGGCAATTGTCTACAATGTATGTTCCACCAGCTGCCGCTGTACTAAAACTTAAAATACTAGTATCAGCTGTATATGGTATACTAATAATTCTTCTCGTAGAATTTATTATACTGGCAATATCAAAACTTTGTTTGCTTCCATAATCTTTACTATTTATAGTAAGCTCTTCTCTTAATGTTACTGTTAATGTTGCTCCTGCATGTGATGTGACTCTAGTCATTATTTACCTTCCTTACGCTAATTCTGCTATAAAAATTTCAATATCAGCACCATCTGAATGCTCACAATCAGCAGTTATTGATTTAAGATCCCCTAATGAATATGAAATAGCGCTATCTTTTGCATCAAACATATCAACCATACCAGTTGTACCATCAGCAACTAACATAAAACTCTTTTGATTTTCATGTAATACTATTGCCATTTCATCATCATTTTCATTAGCTATTGTTAATGTTACATTTTTAGAATCATCTAAATTTGTGATTCTAAGATATTGTATTTTTGCAGCTATATAAGTACCAACTCCTGGAGCAGCACCTATAGTTAAAATAGTAGCTTCAGTATCAGTAATTTTCATTATTCTTCTATCTACATTATCTATTGCAGCTATACTAAAACTTTGTGTGCTTCCATAATCTTTATCATTTATTGAAATACTCTCTGTTAATCTTACAGTTAATGTAGCTCCAGTAGTTCCTCCATAACTTCCTGATCTAGCCATTTAATACTCCTTCTTCTATCTTTTCTTTACATTGATTACATACGACAAAATCTCTTTGAGGATGTGCCATGCTTTCTAATATCTTTATTCTATCTTCTAAATTTTTTGTCTTTTCATCTAATTCATTATCTTTAAACACATAATCCATAATTTTATCTAGTTTAAAATGCTTTGATAATTTATTAGCAACAGTATTTATTACCATTTTAGTTAATATCATTTCAATTTCCAAATCTTTTTAAACATTAACACACATACTATTATAAGCATAACACTAGCCATATCAACAAAATGATTACCTGAATCGCTTTCAATCGAACCTATTGGAGTTTCTATTTTAACCTTTTTGGTACTATTCATCCCTTATGCCACCTTTTTCCATTATTCTTAGAAATTTATCTTTAAGTCCATTTCCACTTAATCTAGCAATAATTTCTACTTGAGCTTTAAATATACCATTAAGTTTTTTTTGTTCCATTTGAACCAGCTTTTGCTGATCAATCAACTTAATAATAATACCTTCCAATCTCTTGAAATCTTGATCTAGTTCTGTCATTAGAGTGCTTTGAATAAAACGATTCTGTTTCCATATAAAAAAGCCGAACGCTATTGTCATTGCCACTGGTATTCCAAATTGTTCCAGTACCTGTAAAATATCCATTTATCACCCTTCTATTAATTCTCCCCATAATGAGGTTTTGCCATTTATCATTTGTATGATATGAACCGTAAATAAACCGCCCTTATAAAAATCAACAATAGCAAAAGCATGAGCCCAATTAATTCTTCTATTATCCAACCACTCATTTGACTTCGGTCCCATATCTTTTAAACATCCTATACTCCATGCGCTTTTTGGTCCATCCATATGTGTCGCTGACATTTGTTGTAAATCGTGCCAGTGACCATACATCACATTACATCCTAACTTCCTAATATGGTTAGCAGTATGGTATTGACCACCATATTGATGACCATGATAAAAGTAAAGTTTTCCCATTTTAAGATGTTTCCCAAATTGGTGATACTTGTACCCACGATCACTAAGCTTAACAGCATTAGCAAATCTATACTGAGGTATATAGGGGTATTTCTCAACTGCCATATTAAGCCAATTATCATGATTACCCTCAGTGATATGCTTTTCTTTACAGCCTGCTTTATCCAAGCTTTCATCAATTTGATCCATTCCATCATTGACATCTTTTACATCCTTGTCAAAGTCATCTATTAAGTATTCTAATGGAGGAGCTTTCTTTCTTTTGAACCTCCAAGCACTAAATGCGTGCCACTCACCTACATCACCCAAATCCACATATGCGTCAGGTTTAACTATTTCAATCGTCTTTTTAAGGCAGTTAATTGCCTTTTGGTCATGTAAAGGAAAGTGTTTATCTGGTGTTACTATTACACGTTTTACAACGCCAGCATCCACTTTTTTCATACATTACTCCTTTAATTGTTTACGAATCAATGCTATTTTATAGACAAAATACACTATAGTAGCAATTCCAACGCTTAAACGTACGATTTCAGGCAACATTTCTATAAACTGTATAGTCATACCGCCTCCACCAATAACTGCTGATTTAAGTGTATCTAAGTCCATTAAGGTCTTCTACCAGGTCTTGGAGCTACTCTTCTTTTACTTGTTGGTTTTTGACCACGAATTGAACTTGCTCCTCTGCTAGTAGGGCCAGACTTCATGTATCCACCTTTACTACCAGTTCTAGATTCTGATGAACCACCACCAGTATTCATACCACCACCAGGTCCTGCTTTTGCAGTTGAAAGATCAGATGTTATACTTTTTGCTGATCCTTTTTCACCTGATGCTTTTCTTAAGCCATCTATACCTAGATGTATTGTTTTGCTTACATCACCCATTACTTCTCCTTTTGTTTATTTTCCAATGTATGCTATAATATAATCATTAGCATCAACTTCTACTTTATCAAAAATTCCATATATAATATCTCCATTGCCAAGAGTTAATTGAGAACCTGTATCATAATCTCCATCAGTTGATAAATCGTCTCCAGGAGCTCCAGCTATTGTTCTTGCTTTTACTTCACTATCAACATCAATAGCTTTTAATGCTATAAAATATGTAATATCTTTATATCCTGCTGTAACGCCACATTCTACAGTAGCTCCTGTTATAAGTTTAAAGCCTGCTTGCCCTGAAACAAGGTTACCCATTTCTTCGCCAGTAAATTCTCTTATCCCTCTATGTTTCATAAACTCCCCTTACTAGTTTTATATAATCTGTTGTGCCTACTTCTATTGGTTTTTTAAGTGCAAATTTTGTAAATTTTCCATAAATAATATCTTCTGGATATACTGTAAGCCAATCAGCACCCACAAGAGATATATTAGTTAATTCAAATTCTCCATCAATTGACAAATCATCTCCAGCAATATCTGGAGAAGAAGCTGCTTGAATCTCTGAATTATGTGTGTTTATATTATGAATAGCTACCCAACAAAAGCCTTCTTCTACTTCGAAGTATTGAAAATCTCGAGTGTCACCATAACTTGCTTTAACTATATCAAAACCAACTTGTTCAGATAACATATTTACAGTTTCCACTGGAAACCATTTTCTTGAACCTGCTTTATTAGACATTACTTCATCCCCCAAAACCCTTGAATTATACGTGGTCCTGGTTTTTTAGAGCTTGCACTTTTTTCTATTTGTTTATAAAATAAATTCATAAAATATTCTCTACCTTTTGCATCCATTAAATCTTCAGCCATTTTGGCCTTTAAATAATAAACTACAGCTTGTGCTTGATAATCTGTTAAATCAAGTTCAAATGATTCATCTATCATAGATTCTACATTTAGAAAAATCTTTATATCTTCTTGAAAAGCTTTATAAATATCATAATCTGTAACATCCGATTCTGCAGCAAGGTCTGCAGCAACAGGATCTTGATGCAATCCTGAAGTTTGATTAACCCCATATTTATCTATAATTTTAAATGAAAGATATTGATAATCTTCTCCAACACCTGGCTCTACTGAAAAAAGACCTTTATTTTTATTGTCACCGCTATGAGCCAAAAAGAAATAATTAGGTCCTGAACCCCAAGTAGGGATAGATTTTGTAAAAGTTGTCAACTCATCTATACTACCTATGCCCGCTAGAAAATTAAGAATGTAATTAGTACTAGGATCAGCAATAATTGTTGCAGTTATATTTTGTAGATGCGCTGAATATATATTACATTTAGTATGCAATGTCAATATACCTGAACTACTTGCACTTTTTACTTTATGTAGTCCTGACCATCGTCCTGTTCCTTCTATATAAACATAAGTATCAGCAGTGTATGAACTTGAAATATCAGGTGGTCCATGAGAACCAGTTTTACTATGAAAAATTAATAAATGTTCTCCATCAGATCCCCATCCACTAGCATTATAATATGATGTACCATAAACATGTCCGACACTACTGCCTTGTTTTACATGATAAGTAGGTGCATAACTGTATTCTATTTCTAACCCTTTATCTACATCAGATTTAGGACTTAAATATTTTTCTTCTTGATCTATTGAAAAACCACTAGAACTAGGAATCCATTGACCCCCTGCAGCCTCACAAGTATCTTTAGTAGTATATCCGCCTAAAGTACAATGTGCTACAGCAAGAGTTCCACTTGCTGAACCTTTTTCAGATTCAACTAAACCAATTTTATTTCCTTTGTTATAAAATGAATATTTTTTAAAAGCCATCACTATCCTCTGTAAATGGTTCATAAACAGATCTAGGAATAGTTCTGTATTCTGAATTATTGTTATTATGATTTAAACATCTAACATCTAAAATTTCTTCAGCCTCATGAGGTATATCATAGAATCTTTTACCTGCAATAATATCAATTCTAGCTGTTTTAATATGCGTTGGAGCAGTTATAGCTATTTCAGATAAAGCTTCTTTAATATACATAACAGCTCTACCTGTTTGTGTTATACTTGCTCTTTCCATTATTTCTTGTACTTTCATTATGCTACACCTGCTACCATTACATTTACAGTTGCTTCTCTAACACCATCATCATAATGCCCTGCATGTATTTGGCAATCTGCTATAGCCTCACCCATTTCAAGGGGTATAACAACAGCTTGACCTGGGTCTAATACTGCTAATATTTCTCCACTTACAGTAACACTTATTGTAGTATCTGTTCCTAACATACTTACAAATTCAACTGCTATAACATGAGCTGTTGCTGGTAATGTTCCATCTGTTACTGCGACATTACCCTCAAATGCAGTTCCGTCATTTAAACCATCTGCACTAGTAACATCTACTACTACATTTTTCCAATAAGCAATAGCTCCATCGGCTGGTGCTTGATTCATAGTATAACTTCCACCCCATGAACGTGAATCTGCGTTTCCATCTAAACCTTTATGACTATATGATATACCTTGAACTGTTACATCGTTATCTTGAATTATTTCAACTGACGTACGTATTCTTATTTCGTTTGCCACTATTGTCTCCTTTGTTGTTTTGCAGGTGGTGCCATTAAGGCAAAAGCTGCATCATATTGTTGTTGCAATTTTGCTGAACGCTGCATATATATCTCAATATCCATTTTTGCTTTTTGCATTTCAGCAGAATATTGTTGAACTTCAACAGTTCTTCTACTAATATCTTGAGCTCTTTGATTAACTTGAGCACTATATTTAGTAATTTTTGATTGAAAATCTTGAACAGTTAATTCATCATGTCTATTTTCAAGTTGAGCATTTTGTACGGCTTTTTGAAACTCTACCTGATAAGCTGTGTTTTCTTTATTAAATCTATTTAATTCATTTTGTATATCTGCTTGATATTTCTGTATAGATGTAGATCTATTAATTTGCCATAATTGCAATTCTTTATTAAAATTATTTGTGTATTCTTGTACTTCTTTATTTATATCATTTTGATATCTATTTAAATCTGCTTGATATCTTTGAATTTTTTGATCATCATCAGTTGAAGATAATTGTGCATTCTGTACAGCTTTTTGAAATTCTATTTGATATTCCGCATTTTCTTTATTAAAAGAATTTAAACTCTGTTGGATATTTGATTGATATTCTTGTAATTGAGCACTAATAACTTGTACTCTTGCAGCAGACATTTCTGAATCTTCTTCAGTATTTATCCATGTATTAGCATCAGTAAAATCAGGTGTTACTAATGCAGGGTTATAAGTAGGAGCTGATGTTGAAAAAGAAATTGTACCACTTGATAAAGAAGGTAATGTAGGTGGCACAGTAGTTATAGTTAAATCATTTATAACAGGAGCATCTTCTAAAGATAAAACAGGAGCATTATAAGTAGGTGCACTTGTACTAAAAGAAACACTAGCCTGTGATAAATTAAGAGAATCAGGAATACTTGGTTCAGGAAAACCTACTAAACCCGATAAGTCTTCAGGCATAGAATGTGATGCTTCAATTAAATGATCTAATGATTTAATACTTGCATACATAACTACTAAGTATACTTTATCAGCAGGAAAACTGCCTAAAGTTGAGTCGCTATGTTCTAAACTATTACCAGAACCATCAATAGGTGAAGTATTTACAAAATAAACTTTATAAGTATCTGGATTAGAACCAGGAGCAGGATAAACATAAATTTTTCCGTCATCCTCAATAGTAAATGCTGGATTAAATTTAGAAGCATAATGAATACTACTTGAATCAGTAACTCTAGATTGTAAATCTACAGGTATTTCTCTACAAGATCTCCAGTCATTATCTGTTCCTGCTTCCCTAATTACAGAAATAATTTTAGCACCATATGGATCATATCCTTGAGAAGTATTTTCACCGCTTCTTCTAGAAAATTTAGTCATTTCTTCAGGCTTTAAAGTAATGGTTCTGTTAGTAACATCAATTACGCCATCTTTTAAAAATTGTGTTAATTGAGTTGTTGTAACTCCAGTCCCTATTGATAACCCTGTTAAAGCTTCTACTTGTGTTTGAAAATCCATTTATTCCTTCTTGTTAAGTGATCCACCCCCTGAGAGAACACACTATCAAGGGGCAGATCTTTATTATTATCTAAGCTCCAGCCCAGACACCATCGCCTCCAGTAATATACCATCCTTCATTGCCATCTCCAACGATTGTTACCCAATCGCCTTTGTTAGCTCCAGATTTAGTATTAGTTAAGGCTCCGCCATCACTAGCGCTCATTGAAACAGCTGCGATAGTACCAATTATTGCATCAGAATCATCTGGATCAACAGTAATTAATACTGCATCATCATCTCCTGAATTAACAAAAGTATATCTAACACCTGCTTGAGTTGGTGGTAATGTAATGGTTAACTCATCAGTTCCTACTAAAAAAACCTTTCCACTATCAGCATAGCTTAAAGTTTGAGATTCAGTAATCGTTTCAACGTAACCTTCAGCCCAGCCAGAGTTTGCGCCTAATTTAGCCATTAGTCACCCCCTTATTCCATTGAGCCGTTATCAGATTCAACAATGAACTTTCTTAAAACTAAAGCTCCTGTTTGAGCACCTGATGCTTGTAAGAAATGGAAAAAAGGCGTCACTACTTCACCTGCATCAAATGAAAATGCTGCAGTTGTACTAGGAGCAGCTCCATCTATTGCATAAGTTACAGCACCTTCTTTATCTACCATCACTTTTAAGCTGTGAACTTCACCATCAGCCCAATTAGCTGTAGTATCAGTTGTAACAGTAGCGGCATTATTAAGAATAGTTTGTATTTTAATATCACCACTAATAGGAAACAATCCAGCCATTTCATCATAAGCATGAACATCAGCATTTAATGCTTCCACTTTTCTAAAACCAAAGTTACCAACATCAGTTCCAGCTACAGTAGCAATGCTAAATTCCATTTCAGCACTAAAGGCTTGTCTTCCAACTGTAAACCTATCTACACCTTCACGACCTTTAGTTGTTGTGCAACTATAAACTAATTCAATACCATCATTATTAGTTTGGTCTCCTGCGTAGTTTATTCCAGTTGTAGTAGGAGCAGGTCTATTAATAGCCTGAGCAACTACAGCACTCCATGTCATGCTTAATCCATCAGCATAAGTATGAAGAACAGTATCAGCTGCTGTACCATCTGCAAGCGCATGAGCTGTATGCTCATAATCATCTATTACAGGTGGAGTTCCAAAGCGATATACTTGTTTCTTTCCAGAAATATGATTATCAACTTTGTCGTCCAGTTTATTTTGTCCATATAAAGGATTCGCCATTTATCTATCCCCCCTTACGTCCACAGAGCGTGAGTCTCAGGACAACACCACTCCATGCCAGCTTCAGTTAAGATTTGATCTACTCTACGATCGACTCCTGAGTTCTCTAAAGTTTGAACCCCTACGTAGACTGAAGTATCTCTGTTAATACCGTTACCAACTAATGGTCTGTATGCACAATATTTCATATTAATACCAATCATTTTAACATCGGTACCATCTAAGTGAACGTTACGTGCTACATTCATATCACCATAAACAGTTGATATAGTTGTTATATCGATACCAAACACTTTTTTCTTACCTGATATAGAGAAGTCTGCTCTGTAATTAGGCGAAACTTCAATATTGTTAGCAAAGTATCCAGATAATTTATGCAACCAATTGTATACTGCTGTGTTACAGAAGAATACAGTTGAACCTGCATTGTTATATCTAGGATCTAACATTGTTGACAAGTCATCTAAGAAATCGTCTTGTGTTTTAGTAGCTGTAGATAAACTAAATGTATTACCATAAGTTGAAATAAAGTTAACAGCACCTTCTGTTGTGTTCACACCACCTGTAGTAGCTTGAGCACCAAACAATAATGCGTTTTCAATATCCCATTTATGTTCAATTAGTTTTTCTTTCCAGATACGAGCCCATTCATTACCTTCATATTTTAAAACTGTAGCTCTATCAGTATTATTCATAACTGCTGAAGTTTTGAATATCTGAGTTTGGCCATGGTTTGTAGAATATGGCTGATCTGCCCATGTTTCTGGATACCCAGTTCCAACACCATGTGCAGAACCTACAACATAACATTTGTAAGGTTCAAGATCTTCCTGATTCTTTGCTGTAGTTCCTGCTGCAACAGCACCAGTTCCTAAAACTCCGTTTACATTTGGATCCATGAACTCTACGCTTGAACCTGCTGATTTAACACATGTTGCGTTTACGATTGCATAATTAGCTGTATCTAAGTCAATTGAATTAACTTTCCACAACTCATAACCAGCTGGTGTACCACTTGTATCACCAACAGCCATTTTAAGTACTTGACCTGGAACAAAGAATTTTGGCTGTGTACCAGATGTACCTGCTGCATATTTTAATGTTTGACCGTATATATTTTGTAAATTTCCATCAGAATTATAATCTGTAAAGAATTTAAAAGTATACACAGAAGAACCCGCAGTTGCTGTATGATCAGTATCTGATTGAGTTGCTGGAAGAGCTCCTGCACTTGCATCAAATGCCGCCATATATGCATATCGTTTTGTATAAGATGATCGTTTTTCAGTAAATTTAAAAGAAGGATCATCTGTAGCTTTTTTGGAAACCATACTTAAAAATCTAAAGAATGGATCTTGTGCTAAAGCTAACTCTGATACATAATTACCAAAGTTATACTTCCTACGTAACGCACCAGTATCTAAACTGGCGTTACCTGCACTCGCATCTAAAGATCTAAGTCCGCCTCCACTATATAAGGCGTTTCCACCTATAGTATTGCTATCTGACATTATATCTCCTAACTATTTTTAATTAAGTTTGGGAGATTGAATTATCTACCCAAACAAGTTATCTACGCTATTGTCATTGCCTAGTATAGAATTGAAAACATCTCTCTCTTCTGATACTGCTTGGCCTTGACTATTAGCTCCACTAGCAGATGTAGGCATATTCTGAACATTCTTCATTTGGTTTAACATATCCTGCTTTGCATTTTGAGCGACATTAGCTTGAGCTTGATCTTTATTTATAATTAAATGAATGTCATCTAAAGTCATTTTATGAGTTTTAGCTTTGTTTTTAAAAGCTACAAATTCATCTTCAGACATATTCATTTTAGTTTTAAATTCAGATTCTTGATTTTCTAAAGCTTTTTTCTGCTGTAATTCTACAGCTCTTTTTTGCTCTTGTTCTACCATAGAATTAACTCTTTGTTGAACTAATCCATCTACATGAGCATTCATTACTTTAGCACTGTCAGAATCTGGATCTGTCATTGCTTCTTGTTGATCAAAAATAAAGTCTTCATCAAGTTCTAACTTCTCTTGAATCGTCTTTGCAGGCGCACCACCATTTTGAAGATAATTACGAACATGTTCTACAAGTCCACTATCTTTCTTCATGGCATCTAAAACAGGAACAAATTGTTCAACTTCTTTATACCTGTCTCGCCATTTAACGGCCTCTCTGCTACTATCAGCATATCGTTTTTCCCAGTCTGTGCCGTTATTCGACTGATTTGCCACTTTCTTGGAGCCTTTATCTTTGTTAGCGTGGGTTACCTGTTTAGGGGCCACTTCTTGATTCGGGGTTACCTCAGTGTCTACTATTCCACCATTAACTTGGTTTTCAAGATCACTAAAGAATGTATCGGAGCCTGAATCTATTGGGTCTGCAGATGAATCAAAATTATCTGCTTGCATACCAATTTCAGGGTTACCTTGAGATTCTTCCATGATTTCTCCTTTATTCTAGTTTATAGTTTATTCATTTTTGGATGAATTATCCAAATCTTTTTTAAAATTTTGTAATATATCGCCAGCTCTTGCATTAGCAAGACTAGAGTCTTTTTTCATAGAACCACGTAAAAGCTTTTGCTCTCCTTGAGTTTGTGTAAGCTCTTTCTGCATGCCAGATTTGACTTGTTCTTTCTTTTTAACAATCTCCATCTCTGCATCTTGAACTTTACCTTTAATACCTGCTTGAACAAGTTGTCTTTCAAGAGTTTCTATAGTTCCATCTTTATCTTTTATTGCTTCAGATAATTGTTGTACTTGACCTTGTAACTGAGAATATAAAGATTTTCTTTGAACAATTTTTTCTTTATTTTTTATATCAGTTTCAGCAAGCACTGCTATATCATCAACAACTCCCATTTGTAATAATTGTTTTAACTCTTCTAGATAAGCCCATCTATTTATAGGTAAAGTAGAACCTGATACAATTCTAGTATCAAATTTTACTGCAGTTATATCCATTGATTTACCTATAGCTTCACCCATATCGTTATATAAAGGAACATTTATTTGTTGGTCTTTTCCTTCCTGAATTGCACTTGGTTGTATAATTCTAAATTTTTTATTAGCAGTATAAGTTGCTTGAGAGTAGTCTATAATTAATTGACCTAATTGCCTTAAAGCTGGTTCAATAGATGTGTTCATCCATTGTTTAATTCTTCTTGTTCCATATTCATCTAAAGCTAACATACCTCTGTAAGTTTCACTTGCTCCACCAGAATCTCCCATCATAGAACTATATATACCAGCTAAGTATTCCATATCACCTTTACCTTGTTGTACTATAGTAAAAAATGCATTAGATAATGGCGCAGGTTGAACTGGTGTAGGTGGAGTTACTCCTGGCCTAATAGGAAGTAACGCACCTGGACTAGATGAATATCTTTCCCAAGTTTCAGAATCAATTGACCCTTCTTCATACATCCATCTTAAACTACTTCCTAATGAAGCATTGTGTACCATTATTTGGTGAGCTTTATTTATTTCTTGCTGTTTTCCAATTAAAGGCGCAACTGCACTTAAAGGATATGGAGTACCTGTCCATTTATAATGAAAAGGAACAACAGGATATTCTTTTACAGTTTCAGGTAATATTGTTTCAGAAATAACTTTATCTCCTACAACGATAGTCTGTTGAACTCTTGTACTATAAAATTTAATTGCATCTACAACATTATCAGCGATAATTGGATTTTTTAACATAACTTTAAATTCTTTTTCAGAAATTACAATATTTTCAATCTTAGATGCTTCAGCTTGCAGTTTACCCATACACTCTTGTTGGTATGCTTGTAATTGTTGTTGCATCATTTCTTGAGCTTTATTAATTTCAAGCTCATATCTTTCAGGAAGCATCTTACCTTCTTGAAGAGCCATATCCATTTGTTGTTGCTGCTCTAAAAATTGAACTTGTAATTCTTCTGCCATTTTTTGAACTTCTATTTGACATTGTTCTTCAAGTTGTTTCATAACTTCAGGATCAGGAGGGATTCTATAAAATAAGTTTACGTAAGCTATTTTTATTTTTTCATACACCTCAAAATATTCACAAAGTAAATCAGTTTGACCATCAGCCTCTACTGCTTGAGAATTTTGCTCAGTAGAATCATTATACATAAATAACTTTTGATCTTCATCTCCTAAAGCTCTTACGCTAAAAGACTTTTGAGATGATTCATCACTATTTGATTTATTGATTTTAGCTTTATGAGCAGGGAAAAGTTTAATTAAATGATTTTTAGGTAAGACCTTTCTTATCATTATATATGCAGCATCTTTGAACAACATATCTCTAGACTTAGGGTCAACATAAATATCAAATGGTTCTGGATTTTGTATTACAACTTCACCCATACCATTATCAGCATCTTTATCAACTGAAACAAGTAAATAACCTATACCTTTTGTAACACAATCATTGATAGCATTAGTATATAGCGTTGTTCCTTCAGAGTTGCTCCAAATGTAATCTGACAAATCAGACATAACTGCAGCCAAATCTGTATCACTACCTTCAGTACCAATAGCTTGCCATCTAGGATTATTTGCAGTAGCATAAAAGTTTAACATTTCAACAACAGGCAATATTCTATTTATCGTAAAAGTTGGCATCCCTTGTTCTTCTAGAGCATTTTTTTCGTCTTGACTCATTTGTTCATCATGAGCAAACTCATAACCCTTTTGATTAACAATTTCCCATTGCTTTCTCGTCCAACTGTTGGAAAGGTTAAATAATTGTCTTACTTCATCAGCTCTATTTCTTTTAGCCATTTTTACTCCTTAATTTCAAAATGAGGAAAGTCATCAAATTTATTATCCATTACAGTCCAATCTTGATCCCAATCTCCACCCCATCTTAATGTTATGCCCATAGATTTTGCTATCCCAATAACAAACCCAGCAAATAAATGAAAGCGTTCCCTATCATCCCAATCAATAGGATAAGGAACAACATCAGCAGCCTTAGACGGTTTAGCATTGTGCCGTCCATTTGGCCAATAGACTTTTGTTTTTCCTTCTTCGTATAATTTATTTTGTCTTTCTTCATCTCTATGTCCCTCTATAACTGAACAATCAACATGTTTAATAACTTCATTAAATACATCTTGAAGTCTTTTATCGCAAGTTGCTAAATGTTTTTTACTTCTTCTTCCAAAATAAGGCATAATATTCTCCTATGCTACTACCCAATTTTTTGCTTTTGGTTTATTTTTGTACCACCCATCTTTATTTTGATTCATACCCTGAGGTGGATATGCGTATTTACAAGCATACGCAAGAGCATCAATCGTATCATCATGAGCCATACGAGGACCAAATGTTGCAATCTCTCTATGTAAATCATAATGTTCTTTTTTTAAATGTATTTGCCCAACAGAAAATCTTTGAGCAAGTATTTCTTGTATTCTGTCTCTTTTAGACATGCGAGTACCTGGTTTCTCTTCTTTAAAAGGAACATTAAATTGGTTCCTTCTTCTCATTTCAGCACGAATAGCTTGAAACACTGGCTTACTCATAGTCGTATCTTCTATACAGAATAATGTTGGTTTATAAAAGTTAGCGTAATCAAATATGTAATCTACTATACCTTTTTTATCCATCCCTGGTATTCCAAGAACAGGTAAAGAACGATTTCTTATATAATCCAAAATATATATATTGTTATCTGGGGTTACTGCAACAGCCAATATAACGCTGAAATCAGAATCCCTCCTAGCACTATCAGTAGCGGGATCAACACCCACATAGATTGAACACGGTTTCGGATCATCTCCATCGGGTATAACATAAGTGATACCACTTTCTTCATCTTTTGTAAACTGACCATCCCAAAATTTGATATGATCCCTAGTAAATATTGCATCTTCTTCACTTTGTACCTCCATCATGTATTCTTGATAAAATTTTTGTGGAGTTCCACTATCTGCGTAGAACTTCTTTTTTCTTGCCATTTCTTTATGACCAAACCATGAAGGCCATAAAGGAGTGCCGTCTTCTTGTAAAGCTTTATGTGTTATTACTCTCCAACTATAATCTTCCCCAGTTTTCTTAGCTTGTTCATGTCCTACTAAAATCTTTTGTATAAAAGCATCATAATGAACTGGAGTACCATTAATTCTTAATCTACCTGTCTTCGGTTCGAGCGCAGGAAAGACGACAGCAGTAACGAGGTTGGATATTTTGCTCCTACTCTCTGGTGTAATCGTATTATTCTCATCTTCAAAATCATCGAGTACAATAAGATCATAACGTTTATGCAACTTAGCCCCACCACGAATACCAGATAGATTGGACTTAGAAATAAGTTTACAATTGTTTTTAAGTTCGATATCATCTTCTGTCCACTTTCTACCTTTTAAGTCACCGAAATAATACTTAATTCTTTCATTAAATTCCAAATGATATTTTATATAATCTAAATTAGGTACCGATATTTTACTAGAAGCAGCAACCCATCCATAAAATAAAGGTTCATCTGTAAAACAAAAATCATGCAGTATATTACATTTAGTAAGTACAGTTTTACCATGCCCTCTAGGTAGAACTACAGCAAGTTGTCTGCAATCTAAATCAGATAAAGAGTCTGCTACTTCATAGTGAAAAAATGGAGTTTCACTTCTCATAAAATCTTCATGTAAAAATAACTTACCAAAAGCAATCAAATCTTTATGAGCTAATTGTAGTTCTTCTTCTGCTTGACTTATATTTCTTGAGTTTATATTAGCCATTATCTTCTTAAAACCATATTTGTTGAATAACTAACATTAGTTTTTTCTTTTGTTAAATAAATATGTGCCCCATTACCTTGTAAATCATAAATCTTTTGTGTGTTAGCTGAATCACTCTCATAGTTATCTCCGCCATATTCATATAAATATTCTCTACCTTCTGGACCATCACCCATTCCTAAAAACGCTGTACAGTTAAGCATATCTACCCAACTTTTTACAACTCCAGAATTATACAGTGTATCATTTTCAGCGTCAGACATATCTTCTTGAAAATACCCTAATTGATATATACGTCCATCTAATGAAGCATATGCGTCTCCTGCGCTATTTAAATTACTATTTGAAGCACCCACTCTATAATTTGTAATTAATGGAGTATAAGTTCTTGCCCACGCTCCATTTGCATTAGTTGCTACAGAGCTACCATTAACAAAAATTTCATACTCAGTCCCACTAAATCTATGTACATAAGTAACATGATACATAGTATCAGCACTCAATGCGCTTGAAGATATAGTAGTTTCATCAATAGAACTAGTGGGTTGTTTGTGATACATAAAAGGCTTTCCATCTTTGAATCCAAATCTATATATAGTATCGCCTGCTTGGTCCCTATCTTCTAACAAAATTTGATATCCATTACCAGTAGTATTTATATTTGTTAGCTCAATCCAAGCAGATATAGCATAACTGCCTGCTGTAACAATTCCACCAATTTTACTAGAAGTACTTTTAATAAAAGGACCTATACCTTCAGCATAAGTTCCTGGTGGAACAAATAAATAACCTTTATTTCTTACATCCCCTTCAGGAAAAGCATTCTGATTAAAATCTCCTGCTATTAAATTAGTAGTATTTAGATTATTACCTCTAGCTCCCTTATCTAAAATAGTTCCAGTTCCTGCTGTATCTTCGTAATTTAGTTTCCAATACCCTGCAAGTTTATCAAGAGATAAGGCCCCATAATTAGCTTCAAAAGCAAAACCGTTATTAAACAATCTCCTTATTTCTGCTACACTTAATTGTCTTTCCCATATTGAGGCTTGACAAAAATAACCGTTTAAATCTCCATTTCCACCAATCCTAAATTCATCTGCATCTAATATAGTATTAAAAACTGGCATGTCATCTTTATGAGCTTCTTCCACTCCATTTATATATATACGTGCATCAGGGTATGTATATGTGTATACTATATGATACCATCTATTATGTTCTAGATCTGATCCTAATGTAGTACTAACAGATGCGCTTCTACCAGTTCCATCATTGTAACTATGTCTTACTTGAATATATTGATTATTACTAGCTCCATCTACATAAGCTATACTAAAACCTCTAGCATTGAATTGTTCGCATCCCATTAAATGATAAGCTGTTTCACTAGTTCCTGAACTTGCATCAACATTTACATTAATCCAAAAAGAGCATGAATAAGGTGAATCTATGGTCATATTTAAATCACCAACATCACCCATAGCTATCTTATCATTATCGCTATCGGAAAATAGAGTAGACTGCTCTTTACCTCTTAAATACCTAGGAGGTGGATGAGATAAAGATTGTCCGACATTAAATTGAGGCATAAGTTACCCCAAATAACAGATGCACTTCATACCAGTTGTTTGTACTGATGCTGTTGTCCATCTTCCATAGATTGTAACACCTTTTGGTATTTCATGTGCCCCAGCATCAAATTGATCTCCACCAAAAGATGAAGCTCCTGCTGTATTTATAAAAGGGTTATCTTCTCCTCTAACATCTGATGTTAATGTACTAAAAGAGCAATCTGTTAAAGCTGTAATTGCTACTATACATCTTCCAGAAGGAGGAGTTACGCTCGTTCCTGATTGGTCTAAAAAAATTGAACCTAATTGACCTAATGAAGCGTTTTGAGCTTCTTGAACGGTATAAGATTGCAATCCTTTGTCAAAACTTAGTGCCATTTATTCTCCTTAATATTCAATCATTCTTTTATATTCTTTTTGAACAGACTCAAAATCTTCTATAGTATTTATGTCTGTAGCCTTTAATTCTTGCATAACGCTTTGAGCATTTGAATCTGATTCAGTTTGTATTTGTTCGCCTTCATAAAATTGAAACTCATCTGGATTGTTACGAGTACCAATCATACTATCATTTTTAATAGCATCTTCTGGAGAGACTTTTAATATATCAGGAGTTTCCTTAGGATCAGGTGTCATATTATATCTAGTCATAGTACGATTTCCTGTCACAGGTGCTTTATGTAATATCTCTCCTTCAGGACCTCTATTTGCCATATCATAAATTGTTTGCCCTGTTGTAGTTGTCATAGGAGCGTCTGTTTTTCTATGATCATATTTAGTCATAGGCTTATCATAATAATCTTTATCTACACTATCATCTCCTGGTCTAAATGGCTGAAAACCTCTATCTTCCATATATTCATAAGCATTTTTTGCTATATTTACAGCACCAGCACCTAATCCCATTTCCATACCTGTTTTTACCAAATTAAGTAACAATGAAATTGGGTTGTCTTTTTGTTTACCTGGGCCTGGTACTTTTGGAAATTTTTGTTTAGTTCTTCCTGCCATTAATATTCCCTTCCTAATATTTCATTTAAGGTTTGCTGAAAATTCCCAGTATATCCTGGAGACTGCATCCTATTTATAAGTCTTCTTTTTTCACTAAGATCTAAATTAGCATAACCATCATTACCTAAATGACTTAAAGCAGATTCGAATTTACTTGCATAACCTTCACCATATTTTTCTTTATTTTTTTCTTCTCTTTTTTCAAGATATTCATCTAAAGCTTTCTTTTTTTCTTCTCTAAAATCTCTAGCTCTACCAAATACTCTCCCATCTTCTCCGCCTTGAAAAAGTCCTTCATCGTCAGTCATTTTAGAAAACATGTCAGACGCTTTTTGACCTACTCCAGAGTTTTTTATTGCATCAAAAACTTTAGCTATAGCCCCATCAAACATTAATATCCTTTATTAAGTATAGGATCATTCGGGTAAATATGTTTGTTTAAGAAATCTCCACCACCTTCTCTTGTCCCAAAAGCTTTTAAAAATTCGTTTTGCATTACCTTACCATCGTTTTGGTATCCAAGTTTATCATAATATGATGATGCGTGGTCTGGATTATTTTCAAAGTAATCAAACATATTGCCTTCTATATTAAAAGCATCTGACCCGTCTGCTCTGTTTCCTCCAAACCTTCCCATGCTAGAAAATCTACCTCCTGTAGAAGTAAAATCATCAACATTAAAAAGACTTTTCTCACCTTTTGCTGAAGAATGCATAAAATCTGTAAAAGCTTTATTTTTACCTGGTTGATCTAATCTATCGTAATCCATAAGCTGTTTCTGTCTTTTCATCTTATCCCCAAAATCTTTAGCTCTGCCAAATACTCTACCTTCTTTTCCACCTTGAAACAAGCCTTTATCATCCTTCATCATTCCCATAATTTTATTCATTATACTCATAATTAATACCCCGCTTCTTCTATTCTAGGATCTTTTTTACCTAATTTATTATATAGTTCCATTTGCTCATCAAATGCTTCCTGAAAAGCTAATTGTCTTTCATCTTGAGTATGTTTTGTTGCATATCTTGTTTCTGGAAACTGATATTTGTCTCTCAACACAGGAGAGTCATCATGTAAACCATCCACAATATTCATTATATTACTTTTGCCTTCAAAGGCATCAATTAGTTCATCTGCTGTGTATTGACCCCCACGCCCAGCCATGCCATATTTACCTTGTGTCATATAAGGCTGATCATAACTAGGTTTGCCCCTACGGGATGTCATAGCATCACTAGATAATTGTAAGTATTTGTCACGGTCTTCCCAACCACCAACTGTTTCGTCAGCATCTCTATCATAGATTCTTCCTCCTGAAAATTCCTCATAAAACTTAGGATCTTTTCTAAATTCGTCATACGCAGAAGATATAAGGTCATAGTCATCATCACTAAATAAACCTCCATCACCAATACCATAACCATAATGAAAGCCAGGGTATTCAGATGTTTGAAAATTCCCCTCCTCATCCATATAAGAAGTTTCAGCATATTTTACTATATCTTTAAAGCCCATATTTGAAACATCTTCACCAATATCGTATCTACCAGTTCTTATACCTTCTATTCTATCAAGTATACCTTCTTCCCCACCA
>VTLG01016175.1_pt1 | contig 62844 bp, 88 predicted proteins | sample 4694571 | NCBI WGS metagenome assembly VTLG01 (sample SAMN12604809, study PRJNA352737) | marine metagenome | biome: ENVO:00000447; feature: ENVO:00000209|ENVO:00000569|ENVO:01000036; material: ENVO:00002151; isolation source: viral sequences binned using virsorter ...
ATCTCAAGGCGTTTACGACTCACTTGAAGCGGTAAGAGCTTCCAAGAAAGCTCCCCCAAGTCCTGGAGCGATACAAGGGCAAGACCCTCGTACTCGACCTAAGAATGAAGAAGATTCAGCTTGGGATGGGATTATGGGAGCAAATGTTCATGGAAGATTACCGTAAATCTTAAACAATAAAAGGAGTGTAAAATGGCAATTACTCAAGGTGGAGTAAAAACTACAGATGTCGTCCAAGCTTCGTCAAATAGTCACGCAAGTGCTCATGGTACTACGCCTGACGTTAGACGGTTATATAATTTTGGCGACAGAGTAGCAGACCTCTCACCAGAAGAATCGCCCTTTTTCGTATACTTAAGCAAAGTAAGTAAAGTACCTACTGATGATTCAGTATTTCGTTTCTTAGAAGACCGTTCTAAGATTGACTGGACTAGCAGAGATTTTCTTATAGCTGGTCAACCTGTAGGAGATGTTGTAGCTGGAACAAGTTACAGTTTTGCAGTTGACACTAGCGGGGGAGCATCCGTTGATTGGTTAATCAAAGGGATGGTGTTTGCGGTAGAGACAGCTGAGGGAGCTCAGGTTATGGTACGAGTTGACAGTTCTCCAACAGATGTTGGTAGTTCTACTACCTTCCAAGGTAAGGTTATTAGTCTTACCGCTAGTGGAGTGTCTGGATATGCAACAATCGCTAACAATGACCGTTGTCAAGTGATTGGTACTGCTTATGCTGAAGGTACTGGCTCTCCTGATGTTTGGTCAAGTGAAATAGACGACAATTACGGCTACACGCAGATTTTCAAAACTGCAGCTGAAATGACAAATACAGCAATTGCTACAAAATATAGGGGTTATCCTAATGAGTGGCAACGTATTTGGGCACTTAAGCTTCGTGAGCATAAGGTCGATATTGAACGTGCCATGCTTTTTTCACAAAAAGCTCGTCAGGGAAGCGTACAGTATACAGAAGGGCTATGTGGTCATATTTTAAAAAATGGGACAGCTCAAACAACTCACGGAACTGCTCTAAGTTATACATCTGGTAAACCATATTTAAGAGTAGAAGCAAATGCTAATCTTACTTATGATTTGTTACTTGGTGATTTAGAAGTATTGTTTGACCCAGCAAGAGGTGGAAGCGGAGACAGACTTGTTCTTGCTTCATTACCTGTAATTACTTTCTTTAACAAACTCGGTGACGGTGCATTTATGGATGCTTCAATCGGACATGGAAATGGCCCATTTAGGGTTGACATGACAGCTAAGGATGGAGCATTTGGACATAAGGTAATGACTATCGAGACTATTCATGGAACATTGCATCTTGTAAAAGAACCTTTATTCCGTGGCATTTCAAGTGGATTTATGCTATTTGCTGATATGAGTAAAGTTGCGTATCGTCCTCTTGTCGGAAATGGTGTTAATCGTGATACTTATATTACGACTAATGTTCAGTCTGACGATGAAGACTTACGTAAAGACATGATTCTTACTGAAGCTGGTCTTGAAGTGACATTACCTGAATCTCACATGATGTATGTCGTTGAAGACTTATAAGGAGATTAATTATGAGAGCTGATGTCTTAAATGAAAATAGTGGCTTTAATTATGGACAAGCGTTTGTAACTGAACTTGGTGGAACTAAAAAGGTTTTCACATACACAGGTTCAACAGATGAAGATATTTTAGATAGTGCGACAACCGCATTTGCTGACAATGATGTAATAGCAAATTGTGGCCCACTTGATGTGACTGTACCATCTGGATATCAAGACCCAACAAAAATATTAATCGAAAGAGTAATTTGGATGCCTTCTACGGCTACTGGAACTACTATGGTCGGTAATATTAATGCTGGTACTGCTGGAACAGATGCTATTAACGCAGCGATTACAGGACGAGTTGAGTTAATGGGAGCTGGAGTTACATATAGAGACCCTAACCTTGCAGCTAATTTAAGTATAACTGAAGTCGATATTGACTTTAATGCGTCTACGATGCAATATTGTCAACCATTCATTATACTTCCAGTTGCGACTAAGTATATCTATGTTGGAACTACAACGGCTATTAATGACGCGTCTGATTTTGATGCTGGTCGTTATCAATTCCAAATTGAATACACTGTGCTTTAATCCGTAAGGATTAGCAGTTTTGTAGAACTGTGGGGTAGGTCGTATAAAGGGCTTACCCCAAATCTACTAAGAATTTTAAAATCGGAGAAATTATGGCTGTTTATGCAAATGTTAAATGTAAAGTATTTATTCATCAAGGAGTTCCTGGAGATGAAACTGCAGATACGGGAACTTTAGCTAGAGATATTAAAGATTATATTGTAAGCTTGGATTCGACTAATAATAAAGTTTTATCTATTACTCATACTCAATTACGTGGTGATAGAATTATGACTTTAGTTGTTGGTGGAGCTTAATGTCTGAATGTCAACATTGTGACCATCCCAACGATGGGGGTTGGTTTTATTGTAGAAGTTGTGGAGAGAGAGCTCATCCACCAAGATTTACTACAAACTCTTGGATGCGTGGAGGAGTTTCTAGTAGAACAGATATTGAACTTAATGAAGTATCGATAGAAGAAAGTACAAATAAAATGGCTGGAAATACTATGAATCAAAGATTAAAAGATTTAGGAGTAAGACCATTATGAGGTTTGGTAAAGGTTTAAGTACATTTAAAAAGTGTACAATGACGGAAGGAAAACATAATAACGAAATGGAGGCTAATAATGCCCTACGGAAAAGGTACATACGGAAAGAAACGTGGAAGACCACCGAAGAAAAAGAAAAAATCCAAAAACAAAAATAAGAAGAAGAAGAAGAAGTAATATATGCAATCATTTGAAGCACAGGTAGAAGCGTTAACCAGTCTTTCAATAACTAGTAGTAGCTCTCCAACTCAAACAGAATTAAGTGATTTCTTATCTGATGGGGCTATGGAAGTTATTAACGCTATGCCGCAGAGATTGAAATATCTTTGCGCAACTGAAGATACATTTAATAGCGCTGCCGTTGGTAGTGAGGCTGAAGTATTAAAATCAGGTCAAGTTCTTTCTGTTCAAAGAACAGATGGAACTGTTCTCTACCCTTGTAGAGAAATACCTGCTAATTTAGCTGGTAGGGCTGCAGATAGTACATTTGCTACTGGTCATATGGAATCCGCTACTCAGACCGACCCTGTATATTATATTTATAATGGAAAAATAAATTCACTTCCAGCTACTTTAGCTAATGGAGGCTCTGCTTCTAATAAATATTTAGAAATAAATAGACCTGCTGTTTCTTATGCTCATGATTCTATGGATGATTCAGTTGCGTCATTTCCATTACAATACGAATATTTAGTTCCTTTATATGCATCGATTAAATCATTACAAAATGCTATGGCTGCAAAAGCTGGAAATACAGATGTAACTAGTGCATTAAGTGCAATTACTACTAAATTAACTGCAACAACTACAAATATTAGTAACGCATCGACTGAAATTGGACTAGCTAAAACAGAAGCTGCTGAAATAGCGGCTTATACTGATACTGCTAGTGGTAGTAATATTGAAACTGCGGCTGATGGAATTGCAACAGCTGTAGCTAAATTTCAAGCTGCTAGTGCTGACCCATCTTTATTTGGGCATGAATATACATATGAATCAACAAATGGGCTAAGAAAGGTCAATGACGCGTTAGATACTGCTATTAGTTATATAAATGGTAATTTTCCTAACGCAAATTATGACTTAGCTCAAAACTTTGCTGATATAGATTCAGAAATTACTAATGAAGATACTGAATTATCGTCAGCTAGAGTTCAACAAGCTCAAACAACAATGGCAGCTATACAATCAAGTGTTAATATAGCTCAAGCTCATATTGCAGATTGGAATGCCGCTGTTAGTGCTTTACAATCTGAAATATCTGGATTTGCTTCTGAGGTTTCATCAAGAAGTTCAGTAGTAGGAGCAAAAGTACAAGCTGTACAATCTTATATTAATACAGCAAATGCATATTTATCTGAAGCTCAAAATAATATTGGATTGGCTAATGCAAATGCAAGTGAAGTTCAGGCTAGATTGTCTGTATTGACAACTGAATATACTTGGATGGAAAAACAACAATCAAAATTACAAGCTGATTATGATAGAGGTATTCAACTTATGAGGGGAGGCCCTTCACAATAATGGCTGGTATTTGGGATAAGGTGACTACAATTACTACACCATCATGGACTAGTGTAAGTGAGATTACTACTCCATCTTGGTCTAGTGTAACAATTTTAAACTCCATTACTTATAAAGAAAGTTCTGGAGTAACTCCATCGATTGATTTAGTTAATGCATGGAACTTAATTAGTGATAAATGGGAACATTTCACTTATGATTATGAGGATTTAATTATATAATGGCTGTACATACTATAACTGCAAAACAAGTTTTATCAAGAGTTCGTCAGGTATTTCCTGAAGCTGGTGAAACTTATGTATTAAATATTATTAATGATGCTTTAGTAGAAGCTGGTATGTATCATACCAAAGTAGAATATGCTAAAACTGATTTAGTAGAAGACCAAATGTGGTATACTGTTAATGATGATAGCTCTGGTCAAAAGATTAATAAAGTATTTAGAGTATCTGTAAAAGACTCTGCAGGAGAATACATACGTGTTCCAAGATTATTGGACGCTGAAACACTTAAAATGGACTTAGTATAATGGCATTAGCAGCAGAAGTAACAACAGTAACATGCGTAGCTAAATCGGCTATAGACGCAAGCGAGTATTTTTTATTATATGGTATGGGTACTGATTTTGAAGAAAATGCGTATCATGTTTGGTTTGATAAGGGTGGAAGTGATTCTGAACCATCAGGATTATCATCTACTGGAATAGAATGTGATATTAGCTCAGCTACCACAGCTTCAGATGTTGGAGCGGTTGTTGCTACTCAAGTAGCAGCTAATGCTGATTTTTCAGCTTCTAATGCCTCTGGAACAGTTACGATAACAAATGCAGTTCGTGGTTCTGTAACAGATGCTGCTGATGGAAATATTGGTGGTAGTTTTGCTGTGACTACTTCAACGGCAGGAACAGGAACTAAAAATAGTAATCATAAGTATCCTGAAGATGATATTATGTGGTTTATGCAAGGAGATAACCTTGCAATAACAACAACTAAAGGTACGGATTCAACAAGTGTCCATTCAAAACTTGGACATTTAAAAGCTATTGACGAATCAGTAATAGAAGGATTACTTCTTCATTATTACGCTGAACCAACGGCTGTTGATGATATTACAGACTCATTAGATATAGATAATTCACTACATTTATTTGTAGTAGATTATGTTAAATCAAGATTATTTATGGATAAGGCAGCTCAGTCAACTGAGGCGGCTGTCGTATCCTCAAGTTTAAATTTAGCAAATGCTCATGAACGTAAGTGGAAAGATGCATTAGTTAAATTTGGTACACGTAAACGAGAGAAGGTTGGAGGTTCAAGAATACTTCGACCTTTTGATTTTAGATAATTGTCTTAGTGACGGTGGTGGAGGGTAAAGGAAAGAAATATGGCTTTTCCGAAATTTCAAACTAAAGAAGTTTTAAACAAGGTTTTAAACTCTGCTGAAACTGCTTTACAGGTAGATATTATATCTGGAGCAGAGTATGCAGAGGATTCTTCTCATACAAGTGCTGATACAGGTAATTTTGTATTAGGTGTACGGAATGATACATTAGCAGCTCTTGGAGGAGCGGATGGAGATTATGTTCCATTTCAAATGAACGCAGATGGTGCTTTATATGTAGAAGTATCTTCATCATCAGGAGATGATTCAATATACGTAGATGATGCAGATTGGATAGATGGTACGTCGAAGCACACATTAATAGGTGGATTATACCAATCATCACCTCAAAGTATTACAGATGGAGATACTGGGCCTCTGCAAGTCAATGCAAATGGCAATTTAATTATAGATGTAGTTAATGGTGGTGTGTTAGAAAGCGCTGTTGATGGTATAGAAACATTATTGACTGGCATAGATGCTGATACTGATGCGATAAAAACAGATGCAGCCGCAATAGAAGTATTGTTAACAGCTGCGAATGTAGACCATGCGGCTAATGAAGCTTTACTTACTACTATAGATGCGGATACTGGAGCAATTAAAACTGCTGTAGAACTTATAGATAATGCTATTGATGGAAGTCAAATGCAAGTTGATGTAGTCGCTATTTCAGCTCAATCAGATGGAACATATATTGGTGATATTAAATTTGGAGAATCATTACCAGCTGGTACTGCAGCTATCGGTAAACTTGCAGCTAATGATGGTGTAGATATTGGCGATGTAGATGTAACAAGTGTTACGACAGGACACGCAGCTGCTAATTTAGGTAAAAGAGAAGATGATGTTCATGCCAACCAAGATGTTGGAGTTATGGCTCTTGCAGTTAGAAATGATGACGTAGCTGCTATAGGGGCTGCTGATGGAGACTATGCTCCTCTACAAGTAAATGCGGCTGGTTCATTATATACAACAGATGCAACAGGAGAAGCTGGTTCTATACTAGTAACAGGAACTAGCGCTGTGACAACTGGTATAAGTGGAACAAAATTTATTGCAATACAATTTATTGAAGATACTGTTTTTGCAAGCTCTGGTGGATTAGTTGCAGCTTCAGAACAATTATACCCAGATGATACTGGTGTTGGTTCAGATATATCAAGTAATGGAGCGGCTATTGATAGTGTAACCTTTCCACAAGGTATGACAATTTTTGGAAGATGGAATGGTTTTACATTAGCAAGTGGTAAAGTTATCGGCTATATAGGGTATGTATAATGTATATGGCTTTAAGACTTACTTTACATTCAATGGCGACTCAAGCTGTAAGATTAGCAAGAGATATGTGGAACTCTACAAATCTTAACGATATATGGGAAAATGAGCAGAGAGAATGGGATGATATAATATGAAAAATTTTAATATGGGGAAAATATAATGGCAACTTTAGCGGGAACTAAAATAGCAGATACTTATGATTCGCTATTGCATGTTGAAGATAATACAGCTGGATTAGTAGCAACATCAACTGATTCACGAGTTATACAAGATGGTGTAGGTGCAAATAGTGCATTAGCGCTTGCAACTGATAGTGTACGAATAACAAGTACAAATAAATTATACTTTAATGATGTTGGCGGTGAGTATATATCAGGAGATGGAACAGACTTAACTATTACATCTGGAGCAGATATTATATTAACGGCTGGGTCTTATGTGGGATTGGGAACCACGAGTCCTGCGAAATTATTACACATTTCAGGAGCTGCTGACAACACTCTTTTAGAAGGAGTACAGATAGACAATACTGACCATGGCGGTTCAGGTGCTGGGGAGACAGGACAATCCGTAGCTATTAATATGAGACTAAAACAATTATCAACAATGAGAGATGCTGGTCGTATTACTGTAGGTAAGGATGATGATTGGGATGACGCAGCCTCAACAGATTCACATATGAGTTTTAAGACAATGTTAAGTAATACATTGACAGAGCATATGCGTATTAATTCAGCAGGTAAAGTCGGAATTGGACAGACAACTATAAATGCTATGCTTGATATTGATGATGGCGCGAGTGGTTCAGGTATTGGTGTTCCACAAATTAGAGTTGGTAGTATTAACAATACAGGTGTTTATGGACAAATTGGATTTGGTTGGGGTGGGAATACTACATATTCACCAGTAACTATTGGCGGTCTTGGAACAAGTGGTTCAGGTTCTGTCGAAGCAGACTTTGTTATAAATACCAGAGATGGTACAAGTGACGCAGCTCCGTCAGAGAGAATGCGTGTTACCCATGATGGCAAAGTTGGAATAGGTACTTCTTCGCCTGATACCATTCTTGACGTTAGACAGTCAAGTGATGGAGCTGGTGCTGAAATAAAAATTGTAAATACTGCTGGTACTGGAAGTAGTGATGAAACTGTAGAATTAACTGCACAACATACAACATCTGAATATGTAGGTGGTAAAATTCAATTCTTTAGAAGTGGCGATTATTCAACTACTGGACAAAGGCAAGGTGGTATAAAGCTTTATACTTGTGATAACAATTCAAACGCAGTTGCATTGACGTTGGCAAAGGATTTAAGTGCTACTTTTTCAGGTGCTGGTAGCTTTACAAAAGTATTATCATCCGATACACAAACAACCCCTGAAACTGTTTTAACTCTATCTACTAAATATAGCTCAACAGGAGCAGACGGTGGAGCTGGAGCTGGAACAAGATTATTATTTAAACTTCCTGATGATACTGCTAACCCTTCTGTTGGAGCATCTATTGATGCAGTAAAAGAAAATGCTGATGATGCTGTTAGCTCAACTTCTATGGTGTTTAGCACAAGCCAAGATGATGAAACGCTTGATGAGGCAATGCGTATTACTTCAGATGGCAAAGTCGGAATTGGTGACACAAGTCCTGAATCTTATCTTGATATAGAATTTAATACTGTAACTTCCTCAGCAAGCCTAAATAATCTTAATACAAGTATGATAATAACAGGTGGAGGTAGTGATTCAGGTGATAATTATTATGGTCAGTATAACTACTTAGGATTTAATCATAGTGGTTCATACTATGGTGAGCTAAATGGAGGAGGATTCTGGGCTGTCTCTGATACTACAAGTGGAGGCGAAGGAACATCTATAACAGGAGGTATTCATCATGCTGAGATGAAAGGTGGTACAGATGTAAATAATATTAGAGGTTCTAAAGTCTTAACTGATATAGACGCTGGAACTATTGATAGTTCAGCTTATGGAATTATAAATCAAGTTGATATGGAAAGTGGCGTTGGTGGTTCTTTTGATGTATATGGTTATTTCTCCAGCGTTGATAGCGATACGGATAGACCGACATATTCGCATTATCATGAATCATATAATAATGTTGATTATCATTGGGTTGGATATAGCGCAACTGTACCCTCTATTACTTGGAGAATAAGCGCTGCAGGTCAGATACAAGCAGAGGGTTCAATAGATGCATCTGCATCTTTGGACTATGCAGAGTATTTTGAATCTAAAGATGGAAAAGCAATCGCAGTTGGAACTACTGTAAAACTTGATGGAGATAAAATAGTTGCTTGTGAAGATGGAGATACTCCGATAGGTGTTATAAGACCTCTTGGTGCTTCAGGTGTTGTTGGTGGCTCACAACATTTTCATTGGCAATCAAAGTTTGAAAAAGATGATTATGATGGACTTGTGATGGAGGATTTTACTTGGACTAAATGGAAAGAAGAAATATCTTTTGATGAATATAAAGTAAGAGGTCAAGAGAAAACAAGTACAGATGACGGAAGTGCAGTTACTCTTAAAAGTACCGTTCCTATAAAGGCAGTAAAATATCAATCTGGAGAAGAACTTCCAGAAGGTAAAAAAGTTGGTGATATAAAAACAGAGGCTATTCCTTCTAAATATTATAGAGTACATAAATATCATACAGATAGAATACCAAGTGATGTAACAGCTCCAAGCGATGCTAATGTTATACCATCAGGTAATAAAAGACCAAAGTTAAACTCAAGCTATGATTCTTCCAAGGCTGAGAGTTACAAGTCAAGAGAAGAAAGAGATGAATGGTGTATCGTTGGATTGCTTGGTCAAATACCTATTACAAAAGGTCAACCACTAGCTTCAAATTGGATTAAAATGAAAGACGTTTCAGATACAGTTGAAATGTATTTTGTAAAATAATGGAGAATAAATAATGGCAGTTAAATGGTCAATAAGTCAATTAGATTATGAGATTTTAAAAGATGGTAAGTCAAACGTAGTTACATCTGTACATTGGAGAGCTAATGATTCAAAAGAAGTAACAAAAGATGGTGAAAAAGTAACATATTCTGGTAGTAGCTATGGTTCCGTTGGAGCTGATTCAGATAAAGTTTCTGAGGTAAAATATAAAGATGGTGATGATATACCTGAAGATAAAAAAGTAGGCGATGTAAAAATAGAAGCTAAAGACCCTTGGAAAGATAATGCTTTTGTGGAATATGATAAATTAGATGAAGATACAGTTATCGGATGGGTAAAGTCAAAACTTGGAGAAGAGCAGGTTAAGTCAATAGAAGATGGAATTGCAAGTCAGATAGACTCTCAAGAAAATCCAACTCGTGGAAAAGGTAAACCTTGGTAATAATTACGATGGAAAATCTTAATCAAAAATTTGGGAATTTATACGCTAGGGTTCTAGCTGTATTTGGATTATGGACAGCTATTGCTTTTATATTTGAGATAGGATACTAATGGCATGGTTTTATACACATTGCCTGATTGCGATTGTGATTCTGATTGCGGATGCAAACGGAACGCTTGAGCCTACTGTAAAGAAGATAGAACAGAAGTTAGGAATCCCAGTTTATTATGCACCTATCGATTCAGTAGATATGGAAATAAGTAATCCTTATCCAATAGAAGATATTCCTCAACAAGATACATTTAATAGTCAGAGAGAAAATAATGAGAGTGGTACCTGATTGGAAAGAAATGACTAGCGTATTAAGAGTTATAATAATGTCAAGTTTTATTGGATTTCTTTTAGCTCTTATTTTCGTATCTTGTGCTGATGAGTATTATTTTGGTAAAACAAGGGAAGAGCTAACAAGGGAAATGTTTGAGGTTGATTCACTTATAATGGCAATCCAATATCAACTTGATAGCACAAGTATAGATTTTGAAAAGTTTTATATTGATGCCAAAAGAATTAATAACGGACATGAGTAAAGGATTAAGTGCAGATTCTCAAGTCCATATAAGTGTGGCGTTTTTAATTAAAGCTATGATAGGTATTTCAATGTTAATTGCTACATACTATCAAGTTCAGATTAGATTTGCAGAACATGAAAATAGAATTAAAGAGTTAGAAAACAAAATAACTGTTCTTAATGCCTCTGTTGAGGGTATGGAAACTCAACACATAGAGGAGCTGGAAGAACAAAACAGAAGTCTAATGCAAAGATTAGGCTTAAAACGATAAAGATAAGGAAATGAAATGGCAAAACAACAAAATAAAAAAGAAAAGAAGCCCTTTCTTGACATTGACGGAGAGAAATACTCTGTTGATGAGCTTAGTGAAGACCAAAAACTGATGGTGCAACATCTATCAGATTTGAACAGAAAGATTGATGGGGCTACTTTTAATCTGCAACAATTACAATTTGGCAGACAAGCGTTTATAGATGCCTTAAAGGCTTCTTTAGATGAGAAAAGTAGCGACGACTCAGAAGAGTAGTGCTTTAGATAAGGCCATAGCTTTGGCTGTGTTTGTTTTATCTATTGTTATTGCTTTTAGTATAAAGGAAGATATGTACTTACCGGTGTCCCTTGTGGCTCTGGTTGTAATTGGATTAAGAGCAACTAAGAAAGTGATAGATGATTGAAACATATGCTGAGTATGGTGCTATTGGAGTCATTGTATCTTTATTTGTAATGTTGATAATGAATCTCATTAAAAGTCAGAAAGAACAATCTGAAGACTTAGACCAGATTCGTCAGGCTATTGCAAAATCAGAGACTAAAATGGCTAATGTAGAAGGGATTATATTGAAGATGCTTGATAGATGGAATCGTTCAGATGAAACAAGTCAAAGACATAGAGAAGATATTGTACGTGAATTAAATGATGTTACGGATGATTTAGCTTATTTAAAGGGTAGGATTAACGGTAAATCGAGATGAATGTGAACGACTATAGGAATGAAACAACTGCAAAGCTTGTTAAATTGGATGAAAGGCAGATAAGTATCTTCAAGACCCTTCAGAGAATTGAAAAGCATTTAGAAAAATTGAATGGACAAACAGGTAAAAATAGCGATGCAATCATCATGTTTAAAACATGGGGTTCAGCTGCTTTATTTGTTGTCCCTATTATAGTAACATTATTAATGAGGTTAATACCATGATTGAATGGATTCAGAGTAATTGGACAAGTGTTGTAGGTACAATCGCTGTAATTGGTGGTGGAATGTACATACCATTTGTAAGAGGTCTTGTTCTAACAGGACTTAAAACTATGATTAGTGAAACTGTCTTAAAGAAGATTGCTATTCAAATAGTTGAAAAATTAGTTAAATCAACTAAGAATAAATTAGACGATGTTTGGTTTGCTGAATTTAAAAAGAAAGTAGATAATGCCTAGATTCAGTACAAGAAGTAGGTCAAGACTTCATACTTGCGATGAGAGACTTGTTGAACTTTTTAACGAAGTGGTTAAAGGATTTGATTGTACTATTATAGAAGGACACAGAGGAAAGAAGGCTCAAAATGAAGCGTATAATAAAGGAAACAGTAAGGTTAAGTTCCCTAATGGTAAACATAATAAAAGTCCGAGTATCGCTGTGGATGTTGCGCCGTATCCAGTAGACTGGAGTGACCGTGACAGATTCCATTATTTTGGTGGTTATGTTCTTGGAATCGCTGCTAAAATGGGTTTAAAGATAAGATGGGGTGGAGACTGGAATATGGATACAAAGACTAAAGATAATAAGTTTGATGACTTAGTACATTTTGAAATTAAAGAATAATGCCTAAACAATACTTAAGATTATCAGACTTTTCAGGTGGTTTAAACACTAGATTTGATGATAGAGATATAAACGACAATGAACTAACTGTTGCTAATAATGTTCAGGTATATAAAACAGGACAGATATTTACGTCAACACCAACAGCTAGTGTTCATGCTGATTTAGATAGAAGCGCTGGAACAACTACAAGTGGATATGGATTGTTTTTATTTAAAGCTGATAATGATATTAGTAATAATGCTAAATCAATAGAATTATTAGCATTAGCTGATTCAGATGGAGATGCTGAAGTAGATATAATTGAAGACCCATTTAATACAATATCTGCTAGGGATGTTGCAAATCATCAAGGTGATGGAGGAGGTGGAAGCGCTCCTATTGATTTAGGTTCAACAACTGGTGGTAAATTTATTTATTATTATGTTGACGGAGCTTTGAGAATTGCAGATGCGAATGGAGGAGGAGCGAATAGAGTTACGTGGTTTGGTCATATTGATAGAAGTGGGCCTTCCAATACCGTGCCAGGTGGAGACCTTGATATATGGTTAGAAGAAAATAATAATTTAATAGCCCCAACAGCTGGAGATATTAGTACCGCTGGAAGCGCTCAATATGCTTCAGCTAATGTAGGTTTTGATGTAGATTTAACTGTAGAAACTACAGATGATGACGGACTATGGGAAGCGACTACATATGAATTGGCACAATCTTGGGTCTATGAAGGAGACCAAGAATCTTTATTAAAAGTATATTCTCAGAGCGTAACATTATCTACTAATAATTATTTTACTAATGTATTAGTTGGATTAGCTAGAACTGCAAGCCCTACCAGTAAAAGAATAAAAGGTGGTAGAATTTATATAAAGAAGAAAGATAGTAATGATTTATGGACTTTATTTCTTGATATGGATTTTGAACGTGGTGTAAGAAAGGATATTGGAAATGAGTTTATTGTATGGACGAATGGTGGAAGTGGTACTAATTGGGTCAATACTTCAGGAATAGAAATAAAAGGTCCCAGTATCGATACATATGAATCAATTAATGGATTTAGTCCTGATGTTGGTCATCTATCGTTTGGGGCAGCTGACGCATTGTATTATAAAACAGTAACAGTTTGTAATATGAGGACATTTGTAGCTCATGTTAATTATTATACTCCAGTTGGAGGAGCTGAAACAAAGTTGATGCCAGATAGAATATTATATACTCCTATTGGTAAATATGATACATTTCCACCTAATCAGTTTATTGATATAGGTATTAACGATGGTGAAGATTTTACAGTATTAGAATCATTTGGAACTAAATTATTAGCATTTAAACAAAGTACATTATATATTATTGATGTAACATCTCCTAACGATATGGAGTGGGCTTTGGAATCAACTCACAATGGATTAGGCGTTGATAAACCATCTGCAGTTGTTAAAACTGAATTTGGTATTTGTTGGGCTAGAAAAACAGGTATTTATGCATGGTCTCCTGGTCAGGGAATAGTAGAATTATCTTCAAAATTAGATAAGAATTCATCTCCTATGACTGGATTAACAGACCCAGTTGTAGGATATTACCCACCCGATTCTCATCTTGTTATTATTGCAAATTGTGGGGCTGCCTCGAATGGATTGGTTTATGATTTTACAACTAAATCTTTTACTGAAATTGGATTGGGGGCTGCAGGCGATAGATATACAGGAGCTGCTATATCAAATTTCCAAAATAATCAAGATGAATTGATATGGCTTGAAAGTAATGATGTAAAAAAATATAACCCATCTCAAGGAACTTCTTCATTTTCATTCGAAACAAAAGATTTTGATTTTGGTAACCCAGGGTTATTAAAAAGACCTAAAAAAATTATATTTAGTTATACTACTGGAGCGTCAGGGGTAGAAGTTCGTACATCTGTTTATAAAGATGGAGACACAACCGCAACTGTATTAGCAGAAGATGATACATGGCTTACAGCTTCAAGGGGTGGGGTTAAGGTAATTGACGCAAGCTCTTTAGGAACGGTAAGTAGTATGAAAATTAAAGTAGATTCTTATGATACATCTGGAACAACTACTACAGATGGAAATTATAGAATAAATGATATTACTATAGTTTATAGAACAACAAGGAAAGAGCCTTCAACGGCTGTGAATAGTTAATATGTCAATAAGAAGAAATACAAATCGTGAAGCTGCTAGAGCAAGGAGTGAAGATAAAAATACTTTGTATAATAGAACTCAAAAACGAGTAGGTGGATGGGAAACTACTCCTTCAGGGTTAAAGGCTGGTAATATTGAGATTTCAAGCGCTGATTCTAAAATTAAAGTTAGTAGTTCTGCAACTAAATATAGTCAATTATCTTCAGATTCATTAACTTTTACAAGAGATGGCGGTGGAACTAACTTTAATTATGCTAAACAAATGCAATTTATACCAGCTTCTTTATTGACTCTTGGCTCTGCGTTTGATTTTACAGACAACGGTTATCTTGATTACGATGATGCTAATTATAATGTAATGCTAATACCAAAGAATGTTCAGGTTTTTGATGTAGGTAATGTTGGTAGTGACCAAGCTTTACAATTATCAGCTGAAAATAAAACTGCTACAGGATTTACACCAACAGCAAATATATATGTTGGAAGTGTATTAAGTACAACTGATGTGACATCAAGTTTTACTGACCAAAACTCAACTGAAAGAAGTAGTGCTTTGGGTTCTTCACCAGCTTATTCAATAGATAAAGACGCTGCTGACTCTTTACACGATTTAGATATAGATGATGTTATTAGAATTTCTGTACGATTTACAGTTACATTTTCATCGGTAGTAAATAAAAGTGGAGAAGGATTATTAGAAGCGTCAGGTTATGTAAGAGTAGGAAATAAAGATTCAGATGCTTTTCAAAATAACTCAGCATATTTAGTAAATACTTGGAATGAAGCAAGGGAAAGTAATGGAACAAATACTGTAGATATTGATTTTTCTTACGGTTCAGCTCCTAGTAGTGATGCAACAAATCCAATAAGAGTTAATGTAATATTAAATGATTTAACCTCTCTCGGAGGAGCGAGTGGTTCTATTGCAGGAGCATTAACAAGAATTACCTACACCACTTCAAGTGGAACAACAATTAGTGTAACTGGAGCTGATAAGGTAGACGCTCTTGTAATAGCACGATAAGGAGAATATTATGGCAAACGGAGGATATAACCCATTTACATTCGCTACAGGATTGACTCAATTAGCAGGTCAACGTGGTTTACAAGGAATGGTAAGTGGAGTACAAGATAAATATCAAGATTTAGAATCTATAAAAGACTATATACGTCAATCAGGAGCTAAAATTGGAGATGTATTAGCATATGGAGGGAGAACTGATGTACAGGCTAAACTTGGTGGAATAGCGGGAACAGCTATTTTACAAAAGCTTGGTATGAAAGGAGCGACTTCTCCATTACTTGGATTTGCAGTTCCTCACGCTGCTTTATTGGCTGGATTAGGAGCTGGATTGTATAGTTACTTTAGAAAAAAAGGTAAACAAAAAGATATTAGTAATCTAGCTGCCTTAGCACCTAAAGTAAAATATGGGATGTCTAATTTAAAAGAAGCTGTTTCAGATATTGATGAAAGCGTCTCTTCTATAAGAGAAGGAATACTTCCATCAGCTTTAAGTACAGGAATAAATGTTCCAATAGATGTATTAAAGATGCAGTTTCTTAAAGACCAATTTGGTAAATTATCAACTGGAGTAGGAGATGAAACTGGAGCGGATTTATTATCTCAAACTTCACCGGTGACTGGAGCGTACTCAGATGTTGTTAATCCTATGCAAGCTACCCCAGAGTTAATCGTATCAGAAGCGAGAAGACTGGCGGGTGGTAGAGCAGCTGCTCAATCTGTGCAAGCTGCCCCTTCTTTGGGAGCTAGAGCTCGTGATTATTTAACTGGGCCAGATTATGGAAGGAATTTAATTACAGCTCCAAGAACATTAAGAGGTCAAGCTGCACGTTTAATGGATTTATTAGGTTTAAACAATCCATATTCAAGATAGGGAAGGTATTATATGGCTATATATGATGATTTTTTAAGTAACGATTTATATTCAAGACCATCTTCAATGGTATCTAATGTAAATAATTATCTTGGGGTAGACGCTAAATTACCACAGTCAGCTGATACTCTTGGAGGAATGGCTGGACTTACAAGTCAAAAAGCAACCACCGATTATACTAGGGGAACAATAAAACCAAGAGGGCCATCTTCTCCCGGCCCAGACATAGAAGGAATATCTGGAGATTCTGTTGGTAATTTTGTTAAGGATATATCTGTATTAAATGAAAAACAAAGAAATTTATTACTTCAGTTTATTAATAGTCCAGGTGGAGTAGAGCCATCTGAATACGCTGAACTATTTAATGTTCCAGATGAATATTCTAATAGATTCCAAGGTCTTCCTAATTTACTTAATTTATCAGACCAAATAGCTAATATAGAAGCTTATGGAGGTCAGCAAAGAGCATATGAAATGGATGCTGCTCAACAGGCTAATATCGCGGCTCAGACTTCAGGTAGAGGACAATTAGTTGGAAGAAGGGATGATACTAGAAGAAGAAGTATGGTTAATACATTGACTCAAAGGATTGCTGGAATAGAGCAAGCAGAGGCTAATAAGTATAATCAATTATTACAAACCATTCAAAATGCGTTAAGTGGAGGATTTCAAACTCAAGCTGATATTTATGCCGGAGGAGCTCCTGAAAGAGACCCAACTGAACAGAGATTTAGACAGGGTGAAACTCAAGTGATAGGTGGAAAAACTTACTATTGGTATGATGGAGAATGGATAACTGAAGAAGCATGGGATGCTCTAGAAGAAACTATTGAAGGATAAAATATGGCTAGTATAACAAATGATTTAAAATACTTATCAAGATATGGATATAGAGACCCTTGGGCTGAAGCTGTAAAGAGTGTAAGCGATAACTTATTTTCTTTAGCTGATAGTAAGATGCGTAGAGATATGCTTATTGCTGATTTTCAAGATAAAAAACAGGCAAGAGCGGATTCTTTGGCTAATCAAGGAGTTAAAAATATGATAGATGTTTATCAGGCTACGCCAGATGAAGATAAACATTTTGTATTACCAAAATTAGAAAAGGTTTTCTCTGGAGTAGATGGAGGAGCTGAGCTTTTTGATGGATTATCAAAAGCGTCAAAGTCTCGTCAAGAATATAGAACTGAATTTGACCAACTAAGTGAGGCTACAGGAGATATTCAAAAGGATTATGAGAACGCTAAGAGATTAGCTGAAATGGCTGAAAATCCTACAGATGTTGCTTTTGCTAATAATAAATTAAGACTGAGAGGAGCATCTTGGGCAGAGGAGGTTCAAAAAACAAATACAACCAATCTTATTAATGAACTTTCTACAGCTGGATGGATAAGTAAAGATAATGCGAACGAGTATCAAAAAAGAGTTGATGAAGGCGATTGGGAGGGAGCTAGAAATTGGGCAAATGCAGCTGCTACAAGAAGCGCAAATAAACAGAAGACAATACAAGCAAGGCACGAGCAACTATTTAAAAATTATAATTCTATGTTAAAAGAATTTGGGACTAAAGGAGCTCCAACTATTATTGCGGATAATGAACTTAAGTCGTTTGAAAATTTATCAAGACCTCATTTTCCTACGAAATATCAATCTCCTAATATGACATATGATGATGCTTTATATAGATGGTCTGTTGGTGAACCTCCGTCTACAACTCCTCCATCAGCAGCAACTACTACAAAGAAAGCAACTGACGCTAAAGATAAGACTCCTCCACCACCTAAATATGTTCCTATTAATGAAATATCTGATGAAAATATATCTTTACCTAAAACATCTTTAGTATCTTTGATTAATACAGCAACAGATTCTTTGTTTAAAACTCAAAGTGGAGCAGTTCAAAAATTTACAGGAGACATAGCTCGAAGAATGATTGAGTCTGGTCAGGGTACATTAGCTAAAGATTCAGCTATACTGAAATTTAGTTGGGGAACTTTAGACGATAATCTACTTGATAGAGGAATGTCGTATGAATCTCCTGAGAAGCCTGGATTCTTTAGTGTGGCTAACCGTGAGAATAGGCATTCAAAAATTACTTTAAATTCTGGAGATGAGGTGACAGAAATAAAAACAGGTAAAAAATATAATGTTATTATTGATTCTCCAAGTATGGCTAAAACTGTAGACCAAATAAGATATATTGTTAATGGAAAGTCATATAATTGGAAAGAATTTATGTCTAAATTTGGTAAATCTCTTTATGATGTAAAACCAGGAGATGATGCTATTGTTGATGAGTTTAATAGGAGGGTTAGCAATATAATGAAAGTACATAGCGTTACAAAAGTAGTAGACTAATATGCCTCAACAACAATTATATCGTTATGACATAGAATATAATGGATATCGATTCTCAGTCGATGCCTATAATCAACCTTCACAAGAAGAAGTACACGGTCTGTGGGTAGATGCTGTTGCCAATAAAACAGATACAACTCAAGGATTACCTGGTATTGATGTTGGATTTGCAGAAACTGATTATGATAGAGCTGAAAGAAATTCTAATGAGATAGGTAGTATGGAGCCAGATAGAGCATATAGAGATGCTACATTTTGGCAGAGATTTTGGGATAGTGCTAAATTATCAGCAGTTCCTCACTTTGGAACAATGGAGTCCCAATATACCCCCGCTGATGAATCTTCTGAATTATGGGCTGAGGCTCTTGGGGGATTAGGTGGAGCTGTAGCTGGTATGTTACCATTCTCTTTCTTAACTGGTGGAGTTGGAGTTGCTGCTGGTGGAGCTAATCTTGTAAGAAAATATAATCAATTTTCAAAATTAGTTAAACTTGCTAAAGCAGCTAAGAAGCGTGGAAGAACTGATTTAGCTGATAAAATCATGGATAGGGCAGAACATTTTGCAAGACAAAATGATGAGATATTTGCAAGTGCTATAGTGTCTAAACAACTTCCTCAAGTAAGTGGTATACTGGGTAAAACAGCTCCATACCGTGAAAGAATATTAAAACTCGCTGAAAAGAATCCAAAACACGCAAGAGCCTTAAATCTTTTTGCCAACAACGTTGGTACATTTGCCTTGTACGGACAAACCAAACTTCCATATGATAAATTAGAAGGTAGACTTGAGCAATTAGGAATGGATACAGCTTCGAGTGTTGTATTCTCTGTTGCTGGTCTTCCAACTATGTTAGGATATGCTTCTAAGGGTGTTAAATATGGAGTAGAGCCTGGGGCTCTGCTTGGAGCTGGTATGTATTCAGACCTTGGTCAAACTGATATGTCTCTTGAAGAAAGACTAATTCATGGAGCGTCTTTAGTAGGATTTCACTACGCAAGGCAAGGACTTGGGAAATTACATTTAAAAGAAAAGATTGGAACTGCTCTTAGACTTGCTAACCCAAAACTTTCAGAAGCTAGACTTAATTCTGTTATGGATACTAAAGGTATGGATAATGTCATCACCGCTTCACTAAAAGAAGCTTTGAAATATCCTACTTATTCAGATAGAAGAAATCCAGATAGAAAGGTTCAGCTGATACGAGTTGAAGCTCCTGTTGAAGGAAAAACAGAAAAACATAGAGGTTTGGTTCAAGAATTAGATACTGGTGAGGTATTTGCTGTGACAGGGGATTCTAGACCAGATGTTATGAGAAATATAAATAAGAAGTTTAGTAAAAATATATCTCCACTAAGAGAACGTATTACTGGTAAAAATCTGACTCCAGAAGAAAAAGTTGAATTAACTAGATTAAAAGCTCAAGAAAATATTATGAGAGACGCTATGGTCTCTTCAAGAGATAAAGAGGTTTACGAACTTCCTCAATCTTCTGTAACCGAAACTATTAAAACTCCATTTGAAAGAACTACTGGACTTGCGGATGTTAATCATTGGAGTGGAAGAGTTTCTAGGTTGCAAAATGATATTGTAAATTTAAAAGAAACCTACAAACAGCAACTCTCAGAAGGTAAAATTAATCCAAATTATTTAAAAAATAAATATAATAAAGATATAACATCAGCTGAAGGAAGATTGCGTGATGCTGAATTAAAGTTAGAGCAGGCTCGTCAAAAGGTTTCAGTTGATAAGGGCGATTTTGTAGTTCAACCTGCTGGAAATTTTGAAGTTGGAGAGATTGTAAAAATACCTAAATATGATTCTACTCTTGGTAAATTAGACTATACTAAAGCTGGTGTAGGTAAATATATTGGACAATTAGGCCAATTTAGAAATAAAAAAGACATTATTATGCCAGAATGGATGAAAAGAGAACCTAAAAAATATGGTAACTATTTTAGAGATATACCTGTATTTGAAATTAAGACTCACGGAGGCTCAAGAACTGCTAGGGTTGCTATAGGTGGAAAGATACCTAAAAAAGTATACGAAGCGATTGTAAAAGCTAATGAGGCTGATAGACCATTACTTGAATATGCTGAAAATAATCCTAGATTTAAAGAGTTAGCAGAAAATCCTATTATTAGAACAGAGTATATAGGAAGAGAACCAGTAAGTCGGTATAATCCAAAGAATCCAATATTTAAAGAATTATTCACAGATACCCCAAGGGGAGGAGCTAAGGAATTAAAAAGTGTAATTGTAGAAGAAACATCTACAAGAGGCCCAAGTTCATCTGAACTATCTCAATCTGTAAAAGAAACAGGATTTAAGGATACAAGAAAATATACATATATTAAAGGTAAGGGTAAATTTGCAATCCAATCAAAGGATGTAATGGGTAATACAGCTGCGGAGAATTTTAGAAATACAGCTAGAGACGTTTCTTTTTATCAAAGAAGTTGGGAAGAAAATGTAGCTAGTTTTTATGGAGCTAAAACAAAAAACCCTTGGATGACTGCTAATTTTAAAAGAATACATGAAGATGCTGTTAAATCTGGATATAAAGGCTCAGTTAAAGAATTATGGGATGGATTTAAGAGTGGAGGTAGGTATAATCGAATTGTTTTTGATAAAATTCCTGTTACAAAAGAAAAAGAATATTTTTTCTATGCTCCATCTAGATTAAAAAAGATAGAATTACCTGCAAGATATTCAGAAACAGAAGGAAAGATGGTTAAATCAGGTGAAAAAGCTTTTCCTGAAGGAGAAGCTACTCCTGAATTAATTCAAAGATATCAGCGTGAAAAGATGGAGTCAATAGCAGAATCTTTGCAGGTTAAAAGAGAAAAAGAAAGACAAGAATTTAGTCAATTTCAAGGAGCTAGAGTTGAGAATTGGCCTGATATGAATAAAATGGATAGAAAAGCTCTTATTGATAAAGAGATATATGATTCATATCCTGAACTTAACCCTCAAAATGACGCTCCTTGGGCGGTTAATTTTAAGTGGGATTCTAGAAAAGGAAGTAAGATAACAACCATAACTCGAAGAGGAATGAAAGATGGTAAAGTTGCTACTTTCAAAACAAGAGAAGAAGCTGAAAGATTTGCAAATGATTATTGGATAAATTCCGAATCTGTTGAAAGTATTATTACAAATCTATCTCGTAAAATATCTAATCTAGAAGGCCCAGAAAAAAGATTATTTGAACAACAAAGAGGTGCATTAAAGAAAGCACAGAGAGAACAGGGTATACCTGATGAAGAATATAGATATTTATTAAGTGAATGGTTTCCTGAAAGTCGTGGCTCGTCAAAAAATATGACCTTTGAAGAAGCTCAAGTTGCAACTGCTTTATTGAGTAACGAAGGTAATACGAAAGTATATCAAGATAAAATGTCATCTATGGTGCCCCCAGTAAGTATGGCGAGTAACACAAAATCTAAGTGGCAAAGGCTTAAAATGGGAGCTGCTAAAGCTGCTCTACCTGTGTATACAACTTTACAAATGGCAAGGTCACGTATTGCTAGTATGTGGGGAAGAAATATGATAAACCATGAATTAACACGTCAGTTAATTACTGGTGATTTTTCCCAATTTAAGATAAGTCTAATGAAGGGTTTTAATCTTAAGGGGATTAAAGGTAAAAAACAATTTGATAATATTTCTACTATTATAGATAAAAAGTATAGTGATTGGTATAATCCTAAACTAATGGATAAGCTTCCTACTGAGGAAATTATTAAGACATACACAGCTTTTCGAAATAAAGTTCTTGCAGAATATCTTATACCGAGTGGTGTTGAAGTTCGTGATGCGTCTACAAGAAATGCTAAATATGAGCCATTGTTTGAATCGTATGATAGAAATGGAAAACGTATAGAACTTGCAAATGGATATGATGCAATTAGATTGGTTGAGGGAATAGAGTTTTTAGATAGTAATGGAAATTTAACTCGTCCTAAAAACGCTGAAACAGCAAAGATGGTAGATGGTAAAGTTGTTAATGTAGAAACTGATGCATTTCCTTTTGAATATGTTAAAAGTTTAAGGAAGTTAGATAAAGATACTGGAAAATTTGACGGAGGATGGTACATAGAAGGTAATAATAGATATGTATTTGAATGGAAAGATAGAAATACTGTTAAAACAATTATGTTGGGCAAGGGTACAGTAGAGAATAAAAACTTTAAATCAGCGTCCGATAAGTATGTTAAGGTTCACAATAAAGATGGAGAGTCTGGTAAATTTAATCACCATATAGAGAAAAATTTTCTTTCTCGTATTATTACAGATGAGTTTAGAGAGATGATGGCTTTTAATAAGCAGTTCAGAGAAGGAATGGCTTGGGTTGTTGCTTCAACAGACCCTCAGTTTAAGAATTTGAAAGCAACTCCATTGGAGAAATTAGAAGCTGCGAAAAGATATTTAAATAATGTTGATAAGTTTTGGAGAGACCAGGCTGGTGTTTTTGGAACTCAGTATACTAGGATTGCCAATCTTCCTCCTATCATTGCTTTAGAAGCAAATACAAATAAAATTATAAGCTTAAAAGGATTTAAAGATATCAATGGTAATCCTGTATCAAAGAAATCTACTGTTATAGACGCTAAGGGAGAGCGTAAATCTGTTGGTAAAGTGATTAATGTATATGAAAGAAGTTTTGATAAGATTATTTCAAGATATGGTCAAAAGGTTGCTCATATTGCTCCAACATTTCAGTTCTTTGGCAAGGGAGGAGCTGAGAGCGAAAAGATTTTAAAAGAAAGGGACAGGTTAGCTCTTGAAACTGATGAGTCATTTGCTGGATGGGCTCATGAGTCATTGGCCTTACAACTTAATGCTGTCCAAAAGAATAAATGGTATGATAGCGCTATAAGAAACTTAACGATGACCACCGCCCAAATAGGATTATCTTCTCCATTTTCAGGATATAAGAACTTCCTATTAGGCCAACAAAGTAATGCTACAGTATTTGGATTTAGACTCGCTGCTAATGGAATGTATAATGCCTTAGCTGATAGAAAAGCGATGTCTACTTTAACAGGTAGAATCGGTGGTAAAGAAGCAGGTGTCCATGAACTTATGACTGGTCGTATTGTTTATTCTAAATACAATCCAGGTATGATGAGAATTACAGAGGTTATGAACCGTATTATTAGTACATCAATAGGAGAACCTGCATTAAGAACTCATATTGACAATCTTAATGGAATCAAAAATATTATGAATCGTGGTGTATCAGAAAATACATCTATGCGTACTTTAACAGATGTGTTTAAGTTTACTGACGCTGAGATAGCTTCTATGAAAAAACTAGGTAGTCACAGATTAGCTGAAAGACCTGATTATATTCAAAGAGCTCAACAAATGGCTCATTTAATAACTCAAGGTGGCCCAAGTTTACCATTTGTTCCTCAATGGATGGGTAAGAATTGGTCAAAACCACTTACATTGTTTTATAGGGTTGCTTATAGAATGACAGAAAATGTAGCTAACTCTGTTATTAAACCATTGGTAGCCGATGGAAATCCTGTTCCTCTTGTTAGATATGCTAGTTTATTACCTATAAGTGGGGCCGCTATATTTCATGCTCATTACGCAGCGTTTGATGAAGAACAAAGAAATCAATTCAAAGCAAGTGGTGATAAATATTTTGAGTTAGCTTTAAAAGCTGAAGGACTTGCGTCTTTTAGTAATGCTTTTGATGACTATGGTAACGTAGTTGAATCGTATAAACCAGCTGTTTACAGAACGGTTGAGTCGTTGGTTAAAAATTTATTCGCAACTCTTACTCGAAAGAAATTTATAGACCAATCATTAAAAGATTTAGCTTCTGAGAATGTTGTATTATTTAATAGGTTGATAAAGCTATGGGAAAAATCAAATAGACCATTGAAAAAATCGTTGAATGATTCAAGACGTAGACAAAGACAGTTTACTGATGTATACTTTAGAGATAAGCCTTTTCTTGGAGGTGAGTTATCTACCTTAACGACTAAGAGCCCATACTACAGAGCGGTTAAAGAGGTATTTTGGTCAGATAATGAAGAAGAAAAAGCTCGTGTGTATTACGCTGCTAGAAATTATATTGCTCAGCATGAGATTAATAAAGACCCATCTTTAAAGAAAATTCCACATAAGGCAAAGAAACTTGCAAGAACAAATTTAAAGACTGTTGTTTCAGCTCAAAGACCTATACCAAGTTCATGGAGAAAAAGAACAACAGGAGCTAAAACAAGATATGAAATATATATGTCTAAACTTGACCCTAAATCAAGAAAAGATGAGATGTATATTGAAAATGAATATACCAAACAACTAAGAGCTTGGAATGCTGCAATTAGCAAGTATGGCTCAAAATACGACTTAGACCCATTTCCTGGGCCATCAAGATAGGATTTAATTATGAATGAAAATACATTATTATCATTAATCACAGGTGGCAGATATCAAACATCTGCTGATTTGCCAACCTTTCGTGAAACAGCTCATAGTTTTATGGATGATTTAATGATGAAACAAGAAGCTGAAATGTCAGAAGTTCTTTATCCTGCTGGTAAGAATATCTTCGGTCAACCTACAGAGCCAGTTACTCAAGAAGATTTATTAAGTTTAGTAATGGGAACATTAGGCCCTGGACAGGGAGCGAGAGGAGCTTTATTTGGTAAGGCTGGTAGAGCCGAAATGAAACCTTTAATTGATAAGCTGACTAAAGATATTGAGAAAATGGAAAAGGTAACAAAAGCAACTGAGAAAGCTGATGAATTTTATGAGGTAATGAATAATAAATTTATCTATCGTAGCTTGTTAAATTATCTCAATAGGTATGGTGAAGGACTACCAAATCTCTCCCGCCCATCTGCAATACCTCACTATATTGATTCTATTTATAATCAGGGGAATTTAGTTGCAAGGAAGCTTAAAAAGCTAAAGTAATGAAATTTTCTACAACAGCAACAGGTTCACAGAAAAGAGGCCCAAAAAAGACTTCTATAGGTAATGGTAGAGGTTCTAAATTTGGTATCAAAGGTAGCAAGAAAAGATACCGTAAAGCATATAGAGGACAAGGTAGATGAGCGATAACGAAAGATACTTCATACAAAAACTATTAGCAATAGAATCTGAAGGTTTACCAACTAAAAAAAGAGCTCAGATATTTCAAGCTTTTAAAGATGGTAAAGTAAATTTTAACAATTTACAAGCCTGTGTAGATAGAATTAAGGCAATTAGAGATGAATGGTAATTTATTTAACTTAATATTCCCCCAGATGAATCCAGCTGCCGCTGCGTCAACTGGAGTTGCACATGATAAGATAGATAGTTTGTTATCTCAACAAGGAGAGACCACTCAGCCTTCTCTATTTCCAACTGGCAGTATATATCAAGCTCCTGAAGATAAAAGAAATATTATACAAAAATTAGCTGATGAATTTTATGAGTCTGGGCCTATTGGTTCTGTTGCCGCCGCTGCTGCTGATATATTACCTGGCATACCTTTTGTTGATATTATAGACCCACCACCTCAACTATCAGACCCTCAAATGCAAACATCTAGAAATTTATTATCAGCTCTAGGAATTCCGTTATCAATGTCACAAGTTCCTAAAGCTGTCGGTAGAGTCGCTACTAATATAAAATCTCCATATGGATATAACCTTAGAGATATAAGGCAAAACGTAATGTATGGCGGTAGAGGTGGGAATACATTGGAGGACTTTTATGGTGAGGGATATAGGAAGTATTGGTCAGAACCAATCAAGTCTAAAAGAATTGCTGGAGCGATTGGCAGGGCTATAAAATCTATAGCAAAGGATGAACCTTTACACGGATTTAGAGTGGACTTAACTAATAAAAAGGCAACTGAGGATGCGAGGGAGTTTTTATATAGAAGGGCTTTTGGATTGAATCCGAGGAGAGGCACAAAGATTTTTAAAGAAAATAAAGATGGAACATTAAGTTTTAATCCTAAGAGCAAAAGAGGAAAAGAGCTTATAGATGAGATTATTACAGCAGAAAAGAAAAAAGACTTTCTTCCAACTACTAAAATTCATCACTCTGTTATGGGAGGATATACGAGAGAGGCTGGAAAGAAATCAATTAAATATAAGGATGTATGGGATTTTAAAATGAATCCTGGAGAGTGGTCACGAGTGCTGAGTCCCAATGAGCATTTATCGGGATTATCAAAATATTATCCGTACGCAGGGAAACGTAGAGATATAGGAATAGCTGGATTAAGGACTTTAGTAGATATGATGATTACACCACCTGTCATAAAAGGTACAGTACCTTATTAACCCCCCTAATAGACCTCTGGCGAGGCTTTTATATACTAACCCTTATACGACCCTACCTAAACAAAAAAACGTCCATATTCAACGAATTTGATATTGTTAGCTAATATATATAATATATATATATATTTAGCTAACAACTATAATAAGCCATTAACAGCCTAGGCTTAGGCTTTAATTATTAATTACATTCAATTTCAGACGCTTCAGCCATAGTTATTTCGTCTACCATTGTAAATTTTAAAGGGCTAGATGAACTAGTTACGCCAAACCAAGGCACTTTTTCATCAGCCTCTCTCTCATCCAACCCTTTTGATTCTAATATGATAGCGTGCAGAAGCATCAAATAATTACGAGCATCTCGTATCCGCCCTGAAATACTCTCATCTGATGCCTCCACACCATTCAACACATAGTTTCGTATAGAATCCATATGCTTTAAGAGATAGACCATAGCAACTTCGGAAGGAGTAGTTTCCAGTCTATCTGCTATCGATTTGAAATTCTTTAATTTATCTTCGTTACTAACTGTATATTCTTCACCTTTAACACGCATTAATTCCATTTCTATCTTGAACTCTTCGTCAGCCCACTTGAAAAAATCTTTAACTTTCATTTGATGTATCCAATACTTGTATTGCTTTGTCACAGTACGAGCAAGAAACAATCATAGTCTTATCGTTCTTTGTTATTACTTCTTGCTTGCTACTATCACAGCGTTTACATAATGGAGCCCCCATGTCCCAAGGAAAAGGGTCTGCCGTTAGATTCATTTCTTCCATTTCTATTATCATATTCTTTAGTTTGCCCATATTATATCTCCTTGCTAAGTAAATCCCAATCTGGCTCAGGGATGTCAAGTTCTGCTCCACAATCCTCACAACTGTAGGATTCTGCAACGTTAGTATCATATTCTTCAGGTTGATAGTGCCTATTCTGATGTTGACACTCATCATCAATTTTATCTTTAATTATAGCTATCATACAAATAACTCCTGTTGTTGAAATCTTTCTTTTGCTATTTTAACGTAGTCAGGATTTAGTTCAATACCTAACCATTTTCTTCCAAGTCTTTGAGCAACCCATCCTGTCGTGCCACTACCGAAGAATGGGTCTAATACAATGTCTCCCTTTTTAGAACCAGCTTTGATACATAGTTCAGGCAGTTTTGGAGGGAATGTGGCAAAATGTGCTCCTTTGAATGGTTGAACAGGAATTGTCCATACACTTCTCATATTTGCTCCATCTTTCATTTCAAAGAAACCTTGTTCTGATTTCTGTAACTTGGTCTTCATTCCAAGTTCTGAATTACCCTTCTTACCACCAAATTGGGAGCCTGGCTTGGTATTCTCTTGGTATGGTTGCTTAATTGCATCCGCATCATAATAATAATTTTTAGACTTTGACATCAAGAATATATATTCATGAGCCTTAGTACACCTGTCAGTAACAGATTCAGGCATTGGATTAGGTTTGTTCCATATGATATCTTGCCTTAGATACCATCCATCCGCTTGTAATCCAAACGCTGAACGCCATGGTATACCCACCATATCTTTTTGTTTAATAATACTATGTGTACCCCTGCCCATCGATATATTGTGCCCGCAATGACTGCCTGGATGACCTTTTTGAACTTCTCCACTATGTTTATTAAGCTCCACTCCTCTCCATCCTCCTCCCCAATATGTATCTCCAAGATTTAACCAAAATGTACCGTCATCACGTAGTACACGTTTCAGCTCTTGACCTATCTCTACTAGCTTATCTACATATTCTTCAGGTGTATCTTCCAATCCAAATTGACCCTCTTCTCCATAGTCTCTTAAGGCCCAGTATGGCGGACTTGTACAAACCATCTGAACATAGTCATCAGGTATATCTTTTAATCTAGCGATTACATCGCCTTGTAATATTTCATTTTTCATAATAAATCTTTGGCAGTTTTCAGATTATAGACTATTTAACTACCAAAAAAGTCTTTTTACACCCTAATTAGAAAGGAACTTCTTCTTTAGTTCCGCCTCCTTCACCATCTGCAGGTTTAGCATCCTCAACCTTAACGGAAATATACCGTTTACCAGCTTTGGATGTATTCTTCCAACCCGCAAGACGATACTCAGTTCCATTGACATCTACGCTGCCAACGAAATCTGGTCTAGAGTCACCATCTTCTTTGTAGTTGTTAGCAAACAACACACCTGAATTGGTATTATCATATTCACTCATGAGTATTACTCCTTATTTAAGTAACTTGTGAAAGTTTACTGATTGGAACAAGAACTATCTCGCTGTCACTATTATCTCCACCCATAACAATACGAGCTTCTTTTCTTGATACCAATCTACGAATCTTCTTCCTTAGTTTATTAACCTTGAACATGAACGCAGTATCTATTTCTCCATTATCAGATAATATATGTATCCACCAATCTGCATTTGTACTCGATAATCCACTTGGATTGCCTTTGTATCTTACTTCTATTGCAATATTACCTGTACGTTTCCACATATCACGTTCCGTTTTAACTTCGATACCGCCCTTACCTTCAAATATATTTCTAATCTTTTCTTCGTATATTTGACCAAAGTCTAAATCTATATCAAAGTTACCGTTCATTTATCAGCTTGTCCATTACTGTGAGAACGGATTTTCATTTTTAATTTTGCAATCCTAGCTAAGGTATGAGCCGATGGTTCACGACCTTGAGCCCTAATATTTTCAACAGCTTCCTTATATGACCTAAGTATCACATAGTTATCAGCTCTCTTTTTAAAATTATCAAGTTCCATTATTCTTCCATTTTTCCCATCTTCAAAAGGAAACAGAATGTATCATAAGGTATTGCGATATAAGGAATATCTCTATCCATACGAAATACAACTCCATGTTCTTCCTTTTCAGGCAATACCCAAGCTGGAACTTTCTTACGTCTTTTACATCCATAGAACTTGCCTTCTATCTCAATATCTCCTTGCTCATGTTGAGCTCCACCCCTATCTCTGTTATACGCTTCAAGTTCAAAATCCTTAGCTATCTTTACCGCTTGTCTTTGTAGTTCCGCTCCTCTTTGCCTGTTTCTTCTTCCCCTTCTTTGAGCCTTTGTCTTCATTGTTTATCACCTTTTCTAAATGTTTAACAAATTTATCTGTGTCACCTTTCATGCTAATATATTCTTCAAATGTACTACCAAGAACACTAACCGCTCTAATTAATGATGCTATTGTGTCTATTCTCATAGAATGAACAGAATCTTCAAGATTCTTTATACGTTCACGCATCTTTAATTTTCGTTTACTGATATTCATACTTCACACTCTTTACAATCTGACAAAGCAGTTGTTGAGCCTGACTCTACTGTAGGTTCTTGTATTGTTTCCATATCTCTAATAATATTTTCAAGTCTCTGTAGGTCATCAGCACTATTCAAAGCATTTTTGTTCTTTAAGGACTTTAATCCAATTTTTAAAACACTTCTAATTAATATTGAATCACTTTCATTGTATACTATTTTAGCCATTAAACACCTCCGTTAATGCTTCTTCTGATGATGAGTATATCTTACAACGGTCTCCTGCGACACCCATTTTAACTCTGCCACTCTTACCGTATCTATTCTTTCCAAGTATAATCTCAATTCCATATTCTCCCATATCAGATTCTTGTAGATAATATCTCCATTCGTAATACATAAACAATATAATTTCAGCGTCCTGTTCAATAGAACCACTATCTCTTAAATCTCTAAGTAATGGTCTTTTGTTTGCTCTTGATTCACACTCACGATTAAGTTGTGATACCAATAGTACAGCCATATTATTCTTTTTAGCTGCCCACTTATATTGTTTCATGATATTATCAATACGTAATCTATTGTCATCGACACCAGACACGCTTACCAATCCAATGTAATCATCTACAACAACATCAGGAGAATGTTTTCTTATCTCACGCATTGAACCATCAATGTCAAATATGTTATCATACATAATGAGATTTCTGTACTTATCTCTAATATTTTTCTTTGATTCTTCGAGCATCTTACTATCATTTTCATCTAATTCTCCAATACGTATCTTCTCATAAGATAACTTTTCAGACTCTAATACAATGAGCTTCTTCATCATTTCTACATTACTCATTTCTCGGTTCATCACTAAAACTTTATATCCACTATGTATAAGATTGCGAACAACATTTAACATAGTTGTTGATTTGAAATGGCCAGGTCTACCAGCAATAACTGTTATCTCTCCTCTTGTCATTCCACCAGTAAGTTCATCCAGCTCAGGATATCCAAACCTAACCAACGCATCTTCATCAAACATCTTTTCAAATGTTTCATCCAATAGTCCATCAATATCAAAACCATTACCAATCTGCATATCAAGAACACTTTCAATTTCTCTATGTAGTTGTTCTAATACACCCCTAGCATCTGAGTTCTTTACATTGATAACACCCTTAACTTCCTCTGATTTTATGATTACATTTCTAAGCAACCACTTCTCATATAAAATTTTAGCATTGTTTTCATGGGTTGATGTCGTTACCACATCTATTAAACCAGTTAAATTATATGCTATTTCTTTTGTAGCTATTGATGGAGGTACTTCAGCTACAAGAGAGTTGATAGATATATCATCTGTACCTTTTTTCCTTAAATCTAGTATACCTCTCCACACGCTACGATGAAAATCATTATAGAATACTGTTTCAGATGGTATGTAATGCATTATTTTATCAATAATAGAATTATCTAATATCATCTGACCAAGCAATTCTTTTTCTATTTCATAAGAATGTGGTAAAGATTGTGCCACTATTTTATTGTTTCCATGTAATATATTGTTCTTCTGTTCCATAATACTCCACTATGTTTCTTTTTTATTTTGTATCCATATTTTAACGCTTCTCTAATTGTACTACTTATATTGTGAATACCTAACATATACACATCCAAGTCATTAGCTGATTCGTGTATAAGTAAGTATTGTACAACCCTATGAGTCTCCTTGTCCATCGACAGAACCATTTCTTAATCGTACAAGTGTTGCTGTAGCGCTAATATTTCTATTTCCATTCATACCAGTCCATTCTTCATGAGCAACGCTAATTACAACTGATTTATTCAATATAAGGTCTGTTGTGATTGCAGGGAGCTTAAGTACTACTCTTGACTCCGCATCAGAGTTCCCATCTAATTCAAGTTTTTGTAATGGTATGTGCAATTTATCAAGAAAACGTTTATATCCCGCATTACTACCCCCAGTAATTCTTCTTCCATCCTCATCTTTAGTTCCATAGAAACGCCATACACCAGCATCTTGAACATCCCTACCTTCATATTTACCAGCGTTTAATTGATACTTTGGCTTGTACAACATACCCCTACCTCCACGTTTTGTTGTAATCTTTTTACTATATAGACCAATTATTTTAGCAGGATAAGAACCTTCTGGTATGATTGTGGACATTTCAGGGTCATAGTAAACATCTTCATCATCGAAGTCATCAAGAAGCTTATCTATATCACTCATATCCACTCATCCTTATTATCTGCATCTACTCCTGTATCTCCACCAAACTTTTGACCATTAGCATCAACATATTTATTACCATCAAACCTACCCATAAATACATCAGCGTTGAATCCAAGTCTTGATAGTCCTTTTGTAATTGCGTCTGTCTGTACCTTTTTGATACAATCGTCATCAAGTTTACTACCCATCATTACTCTGATAGAACTGCTAATGGGGAATTCTCCCTCTACATCACCAGCCTCATCTTCATATTTATAATAAAATGTTGCAGTATACACAATAAGTGTATCATTTAGTATTGGAGTGTACTGTTCGTCTTTAACTCCAAATCCATGACCAAAAGCACCAAACACTTCTGTTGCATTTTTAATTTGATACTGAGCCCCAATAGCGGTAAATCCACCACGCTGGTTTACTTTGGTTGTAAACTCAGGGTCAGTAGTTTCAACCTGCTCCCATAAGAACAAGTTGTTGTTTTTATTCTTTTTTTCTGCCATAATTAATATCCCTTTCCGAAGATTCTTTTAAATCCTTTTATTACTTGCTTAAAAAATTTACTCTTTTCAGTCTTTCTTCTTGCCATCTTTCCTCCTTTCTACTTGGTCTCTATAAAACGCTGGAGCCGCCCATCCAATTAATTCAAATAGTCTTTGTATATGACTATCGCTTAAAGAATCCAACAGCTCTGGGTATAATCCTACCTCTAATAATTCTTTTGTCATTGTTTTTCTATCATGCTTATCCATACTAAATTCCTAACGATATTGAAACCTTTCTAAAGGCAAAAATAACATCACTATGTATAAAGTCCTTACACTTTTTATCTTTACACACTCTTGAATGCCATTCTTTTTTTGTTAAATACTCAATACCCAAACCACGACAAGGAACGCAAGGAAGGTCAATTTTAATAGAGTTGCCTGTCGACTTACCCCTTCCGTTGCACAAAACACATGGCTCTGATACATAATCTATGTTTCTCCTCATTTATATTCCCAATACTTCGTTCTCAGCTATTAACATAATCTCCTCACGCTTCTTTTCTTCTAATTCCATCAGAGGCTTGTCATAGTGTACTAAGGCTAATTCCTCGGCTACATCAGTAATTGCATCTGCTATTTCCATATCTTACTCCTTTGTTTTTTAATGAAAGGATGGGCTTGGCACACAGGGAAAAACATAAACCTGTGGTGGCGTTTATACTCGCTGTTTAGGGTAATAATAAAAACCTAAATCAACCAAGCCCACTATGAGCTCACCATTATGTCAAAACTTCTTTGTTCTTTCAATGGTACTCTTTTCGCTTTTATCTAATTTATTGCTTCGAAGAATATATCCATGATAATACCACCATCCATTGCCATTCTTTTTAAAAAGCTCTGCTCTGTCTTTTTTCCACTTTTTATTTTGTGGAGCATCTGTACTATACTGCCATCCTCTCCTATAATATTTCCAATCTAAACTATTGCTTCTGCTGGCCAAGTAAACCTCCTCCACAAGCTTCGAAGTATGAACAATATTTATCATTACACTCCCATTTTAGAACAGGAGCAAAACCAAGTTCAATCGGAGGTGCTCCTTCTTTTACAGATTCATTTACTCTTTGCCAATACTCAACAGCCTCATCTATCATAGACATTGGAATTTCTAATTCTCGCATCTGAGAATCATTCTTGTTATAAAACAATAATGCCATTGATTTTATTTTTGGATAATCATTTAAGTAATGTTGAGCAGGATTATTTATGTTATACCAATGAGCGTAGGTTGCTGTTTGCATCATATAATTTTTTACTGAATTTGGGTCATAATATGTTTTACCGAATATTGTTCGCCATTTCCAATAATTACAAGATTTTATATCGTAAAGCACACCATCATCTATCATAACTAAGTCAATAAATCCTCTGACATTTAAGTCATGTATATATAATTCTTTTTCTATAAAAATACGTGCCCCGTTGTTTGATGCATACCATTGAATCGCGTCTTGTATGTCTGAGTGTATCACATCTCCAAGCCTAAACAATCGTAATGTATCAGCTTTTATTTCAGGAGTTTGTACCTTTTCTACAGACGAATAATAGTGTTTACGTGCACACATACCTGCTGATGAAGAATGAAACCATTCTTCTTTTCCATCATATCTTTTGGATTTCTCAGCGTTTAGGTGAGCAACGTAATCATCATAGATTTGAGTGACTTTTGAGCTCTGTGCCATTTGTCATCTTATCTGTGTTGATTGATTTGCTTTTAACGAAATCCTCAACAAGGTTGCCAAGTTGTGTTTGCATAGATACATTTTGCATTGTGCAAAGTAACTTGAATTTACGCCAAGTCTCGTTATCGCATCTGAAAGTTCTCATGTTTCCCATTTTTGTCCTCAATTAGTTAAAGAAATTATTACAATTATTATTTTAAACAAATACTTTTTTTATGTTTTTTTGTATTATTTAATACTTGTATATATAGTAATATATATATATAAGTATAATAGCTTAACTATTACTTTAACAAAGCCTAGGCTAAAGCTATAGCCTAGGCTTATGTTTAAGTAGTTAGTTAACAAATACGAAATCCGCCTGAATGTTCACAGAAATCTGCAAAGTTCATTACATTTTCTGAATCAAACGGATAATTTGATTGCCAGTTTCTTACCATACCTTTGCCGCTACAACCATTACATCCCTTACATTTATGCGCCCATTCATAGCCTGTCGATTTATCATTTTCAAGAGATTTATGATATTTTAGCCACTTTTCTTCTGACTGCCAACCTTCCCATTCTTTTCTTGTACCAGTTCCTTTGCATACGTTACATTTTTCAGTAGGCAAAGACCTTTGTTTATTTTTATAGGTACTAGCGTAAGATTCAATTTCGCCCTTTTTTTCTAAACTCCGCAATCTGCTAGCTATCTTTTTTGCTTTTGTTTTACTTATCTTATGTCCACCATTATTTCCGCCACCAGTTACATCTGCTACTGATAATATATCGCTACATTCTTTTATAACATAATCCCACAGAGGAGCCCACCACCATACATTATTTCTGAAATATGCTCCTTTTGTGTTATCTTGCCAAGCAAAATATGCTTTTGTAGTTTCTTCATCAGTAAAGTCGCAATCTGGTATTTTAGAGCTTGATGGATTAAGACCGTATAGGTCGTATCCCATTAAGATTACTCCTTTTGCTTAAGATTTTGCTTCTAAATGACTATCTACAGATATATTTCCTTCATCTGTTCCAAAAACAGACGCTTCCATAGCGTGTACATCAAATCTTTTACTGCAAAATTTATCAAAATCAAGCATCCTCTCTTTTGATTTAAGACCATCTCGAAGTTCTTTAATGCAACCTTGTAACTCTTCATCAGCTTGAAAATCTCCGCCACCCATCACATTCTCCATTTGATTATTAAGAGCTACTGTCATTAAAGATACGATAGTAGCATTCATAGACGCTTCTATCACTCCCATCATGCCTTTGTGAGTTGATTTTATTGCCCTGTACAATCCCTTACGCTCAGATAAATAGAACTTTACCATTATATAAAATTTAGCTGGTTGTCCTTTGCTAACAGTCATAAACTCAGCCAAATCATGACTTAAGCTCATATGTAGCTTATCATTTATCTCTACTTTTCGGAAATCGCCAGGTGGAATTCGTAAAGTAACTTCAACTGTTTGTTGAGCTACTCTATCTTTACTATTGTCCATTTGTTCACCTTAGCTTTCTTATTACGTTAATTAAGTCTTTTCTATCATTCACTTGAAATACTGTGCCATTAAATTTTCTGTCGTACAAATGATTCTCATGCTCATGTTCATCCTCATAATCATTGTTGAGCCAATATACTTCGTTATTGTGCGAAGCTAAACAAATATGTCTAACCCCATCATAATCCCCAAAAAACAATATAACTCTATTGCGAAAAAAGTTATGTAATGAATCCATCTGACAAGCAATTAAGTTCTTATCTTCTGGCATACTAAATATATTCTCATATTCGTGTGTTTTAGCGTTCATCTTATGGGTTAACCTAGCGTTTGGGGCTAAGTATATGTCCAAATTACCTAACTTACAAGATAGATATGCTATTTGACCATAAAGTTTAGCAGACCTTTCACAACTTGGAGAGCTGTCTAATACCAATACTATGTTTTCACGCTCTCTTGACTGCATACAATGATAAATATTACGTCTTGTAATACTACGCATCATTAATTCTTGAACATCCCATTCGTCTTCGCCAATAATAGGCTCACCAGTCTTATCTTCAGCTAATTTAGATATTATTACAGCAAGAGATGATGAAAGTCTTCTGTCTCTTGTTGCATTAGCTTTGGTCATAATATTTGGAGCTCTGTCTTTGTTTCTCTTATACTCTGCTTTTTCAGCTCGAATTATATTATGCGACCAATCTCTATTTTGCTCATAACTATCAAGCAAATACTCTAATCTGTCTTCAGACATATTTTGAGCTTTAAAATTAAAATTTTTGTTCTTTAAAGTTGACTTGTTGCCATATAATTTAGTTCTTGATGCTTTTGATTTTGTAAAATTTTTATTCTTTATACTTTTTATTTGCAACTTGTCGTTTAACACCTTCTTTTTAGCTATCTTAGGTTTGACAGCCTTGGTGTTTTTATCACCGCCCCCACCCAAGCTTTGAAATGAATCAAAGCCTGGTGTTGGGCGTTTACCACTCGGAGTTTGCTGTGGTTTCCAATTTCTCCAATCTCGTTTAATAAGCTTAGACATGAATTGAAGCAGCCTCCGCTAACTGTGACACAATACGCCTCATTCTTGAGAACGCTTGTGATTTATTTGCAACATTATTGTAGTTGTATCGAAATCCAAAGATAGCAAGATTTTCAAAAAGAAAGCAATAACACACGCTTGACGTGCTTTTATACATCTTGCCCATCATTCCCAATCTTAAACCTAAGAATCTCCATCCACGCTTCTTCAAATGTTTTGCTAATTTACGTTGATTTACCTTTACAGCTTTATAAACAGGAATACCCAATTCATTTCTCTCGCCACTAATAGAACATAAGTTCACCGTCAAAGCAAACAAACCTTCAAGGGCTTGTTTTGTGGGATTACCAGTTATATTAACTGATGCCATCGCATAGTCAGTTGAATCATTACCAAAGATGCCAACTTCGAATCCCTTACCAATATAGGTAGAAGATACGCTGTCTCTAATGATATCCGTTGATGATGAAGCAATTTGAGATAATCCAAGCTCTCTTACTCTGTATACGTTCTCATTGATAATAGCAGAATATTCTATTCCATCGTGGTTTATAATATTGCGTATATTAAGTATACCATTACTTCTACCATTATCTAACGCTTTAGAAAACAAGGCTAATGATGATTCATCAGTACCAAATTGACTAACATTCACAAACTGACCAGCATTAGAAGTACGACGCCAAAACTCTGTATTATTAACAATGTTTTCAGCCGCAACAATAACAATAATTCCTTCATCCTTAGTCCATCGCATATCTATTGTCATAATTACGCTTCCATCTTGTTCCTTCGTTCTATATCGAGCAACAACTTCATCTTTAGAATATCTACGTATTGTCCAATACTTCCAATTTGGTATGCGAGTTAAGTCTTTGAAGGTACAGTTCTTGTCAACATAAGCAACTTCTGCAACTCCATCGAGTCTCCTAGCATATTGTGATTCGTTAATATCTGTAAGCTGATAAGGTTTTTTACGTATTAATTTGCCGCGAATGACCTCAAAGTCATCCACGATTGCAACATCGTTATTAGCGATACGATTTTGCATATCTTGATGTGCCAGCATAGAGTAGTTTTCATCAGTATAGTCATAAATGCCATAGATTTCATCATCGCTAGGAATATCCTTAGCATCATCTATAGGCTTTGATTTAGTTAGGTAATCAATCTTAGTTGGCATAATCAGTTTCTTCTTCTCAACTTTCTTCTCAACTATCTCACCTGCGAATCGCTTACTGTCTAATTCAGCAATATTATCCTTCTCAGGTACATACTCGGATGTTTGAGCATCTTTTAATAAACTGTGGTTCTCAGGTGTTTTTGTAATAAACTGATAAACCAAGCTATTCCAATCTGCTGCCTTACCAAGAAAGCTAATAGCGTCAAGAAGTTGTCTAATTTCCTGTATTGTTGCGGGTTTTGACATCCCGCTCATTACAGCCTTCTCATACAACTTGATTGCATTACCTAAATGCGGATGACCATCGTGAGTTAACCTTAACGCTGACATAACAAGACTTGAATCAAGCGGATTAACATCAATCTTAGGAAATCTACGTAGCAAAGCTTCATGAAATTCACGTTCATCATTTGCAGTGAAGAATATGAACATATTATCAAGATTTGCATTTATATCAGTTCCAGGGATTGATAAGCGCCCATACTGAAGAAAATCTAAAAAGAAACCATCAGCAGTTGGTCGTGTTTTATCCCACTCGTCAAGTACTAGCATCACTTTATTTTTATGTGATGCCTCAGCAGCTTTGAAAACGGTTGATTTTTTAATCTCTACGCCACTTTTAGTTACTTCACTAGGAAGCATCTTAAGCACTAAGTCATCTTCTCTTGTTCCTGGAGCACATTGATAGAAAAACATTTCTACTCCGAGTGTCTTGCTAAGAACAATAGGAAGGTAACTTTTACCTGTACCTGCTGGGCCGTATAAAAATGCTCCACTAACTGGTTTAGTCTGTATCGCACTTGTAATACTTGCAGCAAAAGGTACACCGCAGATATATCCGTTTTCATTAAGCGACTTATGTATGCCCTTAACGGTTATTTCATGCATTTAACGTAACCTTAACTTTTGTATTTTGTTTTGTTTTTTAAGTTCGTTATTATTTTTACGCAGCTCGTCTATAATGCCGTGTAGGAATGTAATGTACATTCCCATTATTGCAATTATAACTCCTGCGACTATTATTGTTTTTAACATAGTTCTTTCATAAATCTTGCGAGGATAGAGAGCCATAGCACAATGTCTTACTTTAATACGGCAACTAAAGCGTCAAATCCTAGGCAATTTAACTCATTGCTGGCACTACCCCTATCCTCACTATTAATCTAGCAATACTAAATATTCTTTCGGGTAATGTTGTTTGAACCAGTCCAATCCTTTACGTACAATCTTGTACATACCCAACATTTCCGCTCCCATAACTAAATCATATACTGCTACTGCTTCTGGCTCAAGTTCTATCTCTTCGCCAGTAAATCTATTTGCTATAAATTCTTTTTCTTTAAATATAACGATATCTGGGAACAACTTAACCGCCTGTTCCCTTGGCGTAGGTGTCGGTGCGCTCATCTAAATCCAAACCTTTCCAATAATCTGTAAACCCACGAAGTTCTGCAGTAATTCACCCAAGCGGATAAAACAGTTTCTTTACGTTCAATCGCATGACTTTCCTCTGTGCTTAAATCCAACATCTGTTGTAACTGTTGAATAAGTAATGGAGAAGCTTTATTTATTTTTGCTTCACAAATTATTGACATTATCTCAGCAGGTGTCTTACCTGCACACATATCAATAGCGTCTTCTTTGTGATTAGTCCTCTTCATTATTTAGCTTCCTTCCAACACCACCAAGTAATCCACGACAATGTTCAGCTAATTTAAGAGCTTTCTTAAGTTTCGCATTAGCATCCTTAAGTTTCTGAGTACCATCTCTTACTTCAATTTCTGTAAGAGTAGCGGTATCATAGTCTTTTGCAGCTTCTGTGGATAAATCGCCAATATCTTGTAGCTTACTACTTATTAGTTTCATCATACGAAATGGAACTATGATATTATTATTGCAATCACTACAACATCTGCCATCTGCAACAGGTTCAGCATTATGTCCTTCTGTCCATATTTCCTTACCAGTCTCAGGGTCAACCATTGCATCTATCTTTTCATTACAAATACAACAAGGTTGCGTATTATCAGATGTGTAGTCTTTTATTACTAACTTGTCCATCTTTCAATCTCCTCTGCTTTAATTCCTACCCTAGTAATCAAATCCAATCGTTGCAATAATGATTCAGTATCCTTCTTTAAATTACCAGAATACCCATCATATGTGCGACGTTGTTTCATTAGTTCTAAAGCAAAGCTCAACGCCTTAATTGATAAGTACGTCTCTTCGAGCAATCGTTTTAGATACACTACATCATTAGGTGGAGCGCTTGAAAATGACAACATTGTGTTATGTGCAGTAAGATGGTCTGCTTCAGATAATTCTGAGTACCATTCTTTATCTACATCCTCTAAGCAAAAAGGATTGTCATAATCTGCACTACCATCCTCAAACATAGGATAAAGCACTGCAGTCTCTGTATCAAGCACAGAACCAACAGAATGTAGAGCTACTTGACTATTTGGTAACTCTTTATCTATTGTGTTTACTTTGTTTTTTTGCATTGTTATTTCCTTCCTATTAAGTCTGAGGTAGCACATCCTTGTTCCCTGCGGAAGGAGTGGAGGTCAGTTGTGGTTGACGCGCTACCTCTAAATCTTTTGTAATTAATTTTTTATCCTTCTATTTATATCTAATGCAATTATAATAAATACAAATAGGAGTATTATGTATCCATCAAACATCTGTAACTAACTTACTCAGCTCATTCTCAAACTCTTCTGCCATTGTTTCATAATCATATACTTTATTGCCATCATCATCTTCATAAAAACAAATTGGTACTTCTATAGAGGTTGCAATAACCTTTTCTGATTTGTTGTTTTCTTCTTCCATTGTAACTTCCTTTGTTTACTTATCAAAGTATTTGTCTAATTTATGTTGAGCTTCTTTCATATCTCCAAATTGGATATCTCGCAATATTTCTTTTATACGTTCCTTTTTGATGTCTTTACTCGACTTCTCTACTTTTACCATAGTTTTAGGAATAAAGCGCAACTTATCACTCTTTTTAACTTGGTGATTTAAATCTTGTGTAACTTCTTCACTTTGTTCAGTAATATTAAATTTTAATGTAATATTTCGTATTGTATCAACAATACTTAATGGAATATCTGTTTTATATAAATTTTTACGTAACCTGTCAATATATTTTGTAAGTGATAGTTTACTTGTAAATGTAATAATTTTTGAGGTTGTATTTTCTTCTGTATAAACTTTAATTTCTAAAGTTGTATCATCTATTGTAATAATTTCAGTAGTTGGTTTTTTATTCATTATATTAGTATGTGGTTTTGTTAAGTTACTCTAAATTTTACTTAAAAAAATGGGTACATCAATAAAGACATACCCATTAGTTTAAGGTTATGACTAATTATTTTTTAGTCTTGTTCATTTCAGATTTACTTCTAAGATACAACATAGGATAACGTTTAGTACCATTCTTATCAATAATATAATGTTTCTTAAGTCCTGTTTTAGTTACATCATGTCCATCACTTATTGACTCTACAGAATTATCGAAATTACTTCTAAATTCTGTAATTTCAGGTGTATCATAAGAAGTTCCACCACCTTGACCATTAGTAACCTTACCTTTTTCACTTAACTTCTTGAATACATCTTGTATCTGTTGTTGTTCTTCTGAAGAAAATCCCTCCAAATTACTTAAAACGTTGTCAACTGACTTCTTGGAAAGTTTTAATTCCTTATCAGATTTAACAACGTCTTTAATATCTGTTGATGTAGGTTCTACACTTACAGAATTATTAGTAACTTTGGAAGTTTTACGAGAATCTTTACTCATAAGATTTACTCCTTCCGATTGATTATTAGTTATATTCACAAAAGAATCTAACAATACTCAGTATTAAATAAAACAAGTATTAAATAAATATTTCACTTCATCAACAATCAAAACTTAATACTTGGTATAGTTTATCTTATTGGTGGTATTTCTTTTTAACCTACGACCTTGACCACTTCTTCCTCGGACAAGATTTCACCAAAAAAACTATTCATAACATATATTATAGGTCATTTTAAAATTTGTCGAATAGTCATATGGTTTTCAACGAAATATGACCTCGAGGGAAAACCGACCACCCCGATACGGTGGGGGATAAAAGACCGACACACAAAATCATTAAATTTTCAACATTTTTTTAAAAAATTTCCCCACCTCTCGAAAAATTGATAAATTCATTTTACCAAAATTTTTGCCAGAATTTTTCTGGAAGCCTAGGCCTAGGCTTTAATAGCTTTAGTTTAGTTTTTATTAAGCTTTATATTCTATATATTTAGCTTATAATATATATATTATATATATATACTATATATAGGGAAGAAAAACGGAAACTTCTTGAAGCTTTTTGCCGTCTAATGTAAATTAGAGTAGAGAATGACAAGCCAAATACCGATAGCAAGGAAACATTGTGCAAATTGGAACAACGGCAAGTGTTTAGGTTGTATGTTTAAAAGAGAAGATGATAAGCTGTATATCCATGTTGACAAGAAATTTGCTGGTAAACCATGTGTTGTCGATGATGGTTGTCAATATTTTGAAGAAATCGTACTGAAAGGTAAAGTATGCACATAACAATGTTCGATGATGAAACTCTACTTGTAGATGCAGAGTCATATTTTTATTTATGGTGCTGTGATTGTAGCCTTAGACATCTCGTTGTAATCGAAGCGGTGGGTAAGGGAGCTGATAAGTTCAAATCTGAAGATGGTAAAATAGCAATTGCTATGTCGAGAGACAACAAAGCAACTGAAATAGCTCGTAAAAGAGATAAAATAGTACTTTACCAACGAAAGGACAAGAAAAAGGATGCCAAGACAAAAGAAGCATAGACGTGCAATAGTCATTCCTGACCAACACTTCCCTATTCATGACCAAGCGGCTGTAAATGTTGTTTTAAAAGCTATTGAACTTGTAAAACCCAATATTTTCATAAATCTAGGAGATGTTGGTGAGTGGGAATCCGTTTCAGCCTGGAAATACAAAAAAATTAAACAACCGCCATTGGAATATCAATTACCAATTATTGATAAAGAGATAGAAGATGTCAATAATGGACTTGATATGTTTGATAAAGTCCTAGATAAGATAAAATGTAAGGAACGGTACATATGTGCAGGTAATCATGATGAGTGGTTAGACGCTTTTGTGGAACGATATCCCTATATGAAGGATTATACCTTTAGAAAGGCTTGTAGGTGGGATGAACGAGGATATAAGTACCTACCATACAATTATCCACTTAGAATAGGTAAATTGACCTTTATTCATGGTGCCTTTGCTACGATTAACCATGCTAAGAAACATTTAGATACTTATGGTGCTAATATCGTTTATGGACATACTCACGATATCCAAAGAATGACAGGTACAAAGTTGAATGGTACGATTGGTTCTTGGAGTTTAGGTTGTTTAAAAGATATGTCAAGGGAACAAAATAAGTGGTTAAGAGGTAGATTACATAACTGGGCCCATTGTTTTGGGATTATAGATTGGTTTAGTACAGGAGATTTTAGAATGGATGTGGTTGACATTCATAAGGGAAAGACTTTCGTCTGGGGGCAGACGATAGATGGAAACAAGTAGGAGTTACTATGATTACTGTTTCCTTACTTGTCTACACTCGGAGGGGTGGCTTCGGGCACCTAATCAACAGGTTGGGAGCAGTGTAGATGAGAACAAAGACAATTTCCCGAAACCAAGAGGTGTTATACGAAAATGTAGAAGAATTTCGTAATTTTTACCCAGAAAAGGAATTAGTGTCTAATTGGAGAAATGGACAAGAAGGACAATGGGTAATGACGGATGATTTACAAGTATGTAAGATTTTAAGACGAAGTACTATGGATAACCGTAGGGGTAGGACTATAGACTACGTTAGAACGATATTAGGAACATATACAACAAATCCTAATGTTGATATGGGAGGACTTCCTCCAAAAAATGTATATTCGTTCTCAAATAAGAAGTTTTCTAAGAAACTTCGTGAAGAACGAAAAGAACCAACAAATAATGAGTTCTTGTTTGCAAAGTATGTTGCAAAGGGAATGAGTCCCACAGACGCTTATTTACGTGTTTTTCCTACAAATAAGAAAGAATACGCTAAAGAGACTGCTCGTGGACTGTTGAAAACTGAAAGGGTACAAAAATTGGTTACAGAAGAAATAGAAGTTATCTTAAGTGAGATTGGAGCGTCTAAGCATTATCTACTTGAGATGACAAAGAATATCATTGATAATATAGATGGTAAAGATGGAGATAAACTAAGAGCAATCGAATTAATGATGAAAATAGCTGGAATGTTCCCTAATGATAAGAAAACAGAATCATTGACTGTATTTCAAGGATTTAGTGAAGAACAGTTAAAAAAGATAAGCTCTGAAAACGTAAAGGTGTTGGCTCATGCTGAAAAAAGAATCGATGACAAACCTGACTCTACATGATTTAGGAATTCATAGTGAACTTAGTTGTTGTATCGTATGTGATAAACCATTGATTGATAGTCAAAAAGTGGTGTTGATGGATATATTCAAAGTTGTATCTGGTTGGTTATGTCCAAAATGTACATCATTATATGATTACGATGATAATCTTATAGATATTGGAGATTTAGATGTTTACTCAGATATTAAAGGGTATGCTTAAATACCGTATAGAATTTAATGGAAAACAAAGAAATAAATATTATATCAGACCTAAAGGAAAAAGATGAGGTTCTTGCGCGTTCTTATAGTGACCTTCTTTATTTTGGTAGGGCTTTTCTACCCGCTGATTTCCTTAATAAAAGCTCTTCTCCCGCCTTTCATGAAGAGGTGGGTCAAAAACTTATTGACACTAGCCCTGGCGCCCGTATATGCAATATTCTACCGAGGGGCTTTGGAAAATCCATTTTATCAAAGGCTGCTATTCTACACAAGATTTGCTTCGCGCCGAAAGGACAACGACAATTCATTGCCTGGGTAGCTGAGGAACAAGGTCAGGCCATTGACCATCTTAAATATGTTAAAAGTCATTTAGAATATAATGAGTCAATAAGATACTACTTTGGAAATCTAGCTGGGGATTCAGTTGGTAATAGATGGACTGAAAAGGATATTGTAACTACCAAAGGAGATAGGTTGATTGCTAAGGGTACTTCTCAAAGACTTCGTGGTAGAACTGAGATAGATGTTCGTTATACTGGTATTATCTTAGATGACTTTGAATCTGAATTAAATACCAAAACTCCTGAAAGAAGAGATGAAATTAAAAAATGGATTGTATCTACTGTATTTCCTGCATTAGAGGAATCTCCAGGAAAAGAAGGATGGATATGGTTATGTGGTACGATTGTTCATTATGATAGTTTCTTACAAATGGTTGTTGATGGTAGCAAATTAGCTAAGAGAGAAGAACGTAAATATCCTTGGGATGTTACATTCTACAGAGCATTACAAGATGGTCAGTCTATTTGGCCTGAACAATTTCCAATATCTAAGTTAGATTCTAAAAAACGAGAATTTATTGAAGCAGGTCTTGTAAACAAGTTTGCTCAGGAATATATGAATGATGCTCGTGATTTGTCATCAGCAGCATTTAAAACAGATAGAATACAATATCATGATGGAGCATTTAAGTCTATTGATAATTATTCCTATTTAGTAATTAGAAATGAAGCAATTCCTATTAATGTTTATATTGGAGTTGATATAGCAGCTACTGCAACACAAAATTCTGATTTTCAGGTTATAATGGTAATTGGGGTAGATTCAAATAAGAATCGATATGTATTAGAATATTATCGTGAACGTATCCCTACTTTTGACTTACCTGAACAAATTATAAAATTAGCTAGAAAATATACTCCTGTTAGAAGAGTTACGATTGAAACGGTAGCTGCTCAGGAAATGGTACGTGATATGGTTACTCGAATGGCTTCTGAGGATAGAAGATTGATACCAGGAATATTCAAAGGTGTTAAACCACCCGCAGGTATTAAAAAAGCAGATAGATTAGAAACATCATTAGGGCCGATTGTAAATAGTAAGAAATTATATATTCGTAGAGAAATGACAGAATTAGTAGATGAGATGTTTGAACACCCTGTTCCAAAGAATGATGACCTTATGGATGGATTATATTATGCAGACTATTATTCTAAAGCTCCATTAAGTACTGCTATATCTGTTGGAGAAATGAGAGCAGGGAAGAAAAAAAGAGGTAAATTAAGAGGATATTACAACTGGATGACAGGTGGCAGACGATAATTTGGAACTTTTAGTCGATTTTAGCGTATTTCTCTTTGACATTATGCTATTTATACTTAACTTAACATCAAAGCGTAAGTCACATATATTATGGCAATAGAACAACATCCATTAGCAAAAGAAAATCAAGAGCTACATAGAAGGTGGCGTGATGCTCGTGCAGACTGGGAAATAGAAGCAAGAAGCGATATTGACTTCTATCATGGTAATCATTTTACCAATGCTGAGTCTGAGGAAATGCAATCACGTAATCAAGCTGATGTTCCTATGGATAGGATATCACCAGCTATTGAAAAGCTTAAAAGTGTATTAACTGCTAAACCTCCTGTATTCACAGCTGTTCCAAGAGAAGATTCTGATGTTAAAGTTGCGTCAGCTTGGAGAACAATCTTAGGATATGTATGGCAGATATCAAGTGGTGATGTTCATATGAAAGACGCCATTCATGATTATGCTGTAACAGGTTTGGGATATCTTTATGTTTATATCGATAATGAAGCAGATTTTGGTAAGGGTGAAGTTAAGTTTACTTCCGTTAATCCATTTCGTGTTTATGTACCACCATCATCTCGTGATAGGTTTTTTCAGGATGCTGATTCAATTATCCTATCAACAATCTTGACTGGTGAGCAAATTGTAAATCTATATCCCTTTTTAGGAGCTCAGATAGATGAAGAAACTGGAGAGGTCATTCCAGGAATAATTGAGGATATATCAACATATTCAGAAGAAGATTATCCAGATGCTCAAAATAAGAACAGTATGGTTATTAAAACTCCAGCTGAAGCGAAGGACTTAGACCATTTTAATCATGAAAAATACCAAATATTAGAAAGATTTTATAAGACCAAAGTACCATTCTACAGAGTAGTTGATTCTCGTAGCGGTGAGGAAATGGTCATGAATGAACAAGAGTTTGCTGCATTTTTAGAAGAGAATCCAGGAGTGTTTGAGCGTGGATTGATGAACTTTGAAGAAGTATTACAAACACGTATTGGTGTAGTTGCGACAGTTGGTGAGGTTTTATTATATGAATCTGTTCTCAATACTGATGTATATCCTATTGTCCCCTTACCTAAAGTATGGTCTGGAACACCATATCCAAAATCGGATGTGTCAAGAACAAGACCAATGCAAAGACTACTCAATAAGTTGTGGTCGTTAGCTTTATCACACGCTCAGGCTTCTGCTGGTTTAAAACTATTAGTTCCTTTAGGAAGTGCTGTCAATGGATTAGAACAATTAGAAAGAGATTGGGCCAATCCAAATGCGGTGATTGAGGTTGATACTTCTCAGGGAGAACCTCATTATCCTGCTCCTACACCACTTGCAGCTGAATTTTATCGGTTGATTGACCAAGCTGAATTTTATATAGATTTTATTTTTGGACTTCCTGAGATGATGCATGGTTTTTCAGAAAAAGCTCCTGATACAGTTCGAGGGACTGAACGTATGATGATGCTTGGAGCTGAGCGTCCAAAGTCAAAATTAAGGGATATTGAGTTTAGTATAAATATTGTTGGAAGATTATTATATGCATTTTCTAAGGGACACTATACGTTTCAAAAGATATTTAGATTGATACAACCTAATAATAATATCAATGAAGTATCTGTTAATACTTTGTATAGTGATATGAATCCTACTGTTATCGATATTGCGAAAGATAGGAACAATATTGGACAACACGATGTTAGAATTGAAGCAGGTTCTACTTTACCAACAAGTAAATGGGCTGAGTATGGAGTGTACTTTGAAGCCTATCAGGCTGGTTTAGTTGATAGAACAGAAGTATTAAAGAAAAACCCAGAGATATTCGACAAAGAAAGTATTTTATCAAGAATGAGTGAGATTGCTCAGTTGCAACAAGCTAATGAACAGTTGCAACAACAAGTCAAAGAATTGCGAGGAGACTTGCAAACGGCACAACGGGAGTCTGTCCAAGACAAGAAGAGAGTTGCGGTTGAGAAATTCAAACGTGATTTATCTGAAGTACGGGCAGACGCTAAAGCAGAAAAGAAAGTGCAAACAAATAAGTTTGCCGATACGGTGAAGTTCGAATTGGAGAAATTGAGGCCATTGACGGAAAATATGGGACAAGGCGTTGGTTCGGCTCCTGAAGATATCGAAACATCGTAGAAAGGAGAATCATGGAAGATTATATAGCTGAAGCAAATGCCAGCGAAGGCGTCGTAGATGACGTTGTAGCTGGGACTGAGGAAACTAATCCTTTTGTTGAGGATAATAGTGCATTTACTGAGGAAGGATACGAAGGTGTCCCTCAACCTGAGATGCAATCTGAGACTTCACAGGTAGACTGGGAATCTGAGAGTAAGAAGTGGCAATCATTATATGATAAGTCACAGACGAATTTGACGAAACTTGAAGATGCCCTTGGAACTGCAGTGGAGATGCAACAGAACGCTCAGGGAGCAACTGTTAATCAACAAAAAGAACAAGTGCCTCAGGTATCCGAGGAAGAATTTAATCCTTGGGATGCCTATTACAAGCCGGATTCACCGTCTTATCAAATGAGAGTTGCTCAAGAGCAACAGTCGGTGTCACGTGCTATTGAAGGTCATATGTCTCAGATGAATGAGAATATTGCCTTGAATAACACAATTAATGAGTTGAAGAACGTACATAAGATGCCCGATGATGATGTTAAAGAATTCTTACAATTTGTTACCCAACCAAAAGAAAATGTTGGTTTGGATAACCTTGTAAAACTTTGGCAGGATGTCAACGGTAAAAAAGCATCTCAAGGCGTTTACGACTCACTTGAAGCGGTAAGAGCTTCCAAGAAAGCTCCCCCAAGTCCTGGAGCGATACAAGGGCAAGACCCTCGTACTCGACCTAAGAATGACGAAGATTCAGCTTGGGATGGGATTATGGGAGCGAATGTTCATGGAAGATTACCGTAAATCTTAAACAACAAAGGAGTGTAAAATGGCAATTACTCAAGGTGGAGTAAAAACTACAGATGTCGTCCAAGCTTCGTCAAATAGTCACGCAAGTGCTCATGGTACTACGCCTGACGTTAGACGGTTATATAACTTTGGAGACAGAGTAGCAGACCTCTCACCAGAAGAATCGCCCTTTTTCGTATACTTAAGCAAAGTAAGTAAAGTACCTACTGATGACTCAGTATTTCGTTACTTGGAAGACCGTTCTAAAATCGACTGGACTAGTCGTGATTTTAGCCTAGATGGAAATGTAAATGGAGGTTCTGCTGTTTCAGCTGGAACAACATATACAATGACAGTTGATGACGCTGCTAGCTCACCCGCTTCTATCGATTGGTTAATAAAAGGAATGGTTTTTGCAGTAGAGACTGCTGATGGTAGCGCTGCGAGCTCAGCTGATAAAGCAGCTGCTCAAGTTATTGTTAGAGTTGAATCTGCGCCAGTAGATAATGGAGCTGATACTACCTTTACAGGTAAAGTTATTAGTGTTTCCCATTCTGATGGTGGTACAGATTATAATAAACTGCAAGACAATAATAGATGTCAAGTTATTGGTACTTCTTTTGCTGAAGGGACTGGAGCTCCTGATGTTTGGTCAAGTGAAATAGACGACAACTACGGCTACACGCAGATTTTCAAAACTGCAGCTGAAATGACAAATACAGCAATTGCTACAAAATATAGGGGTTATCCTAATGAGTGGCAGCGTATTTGGGCGCTTAAGCTTCGTGAGCATAAGGTCGATATTGAACGTGCCATGCTTTTTTCACAAAAAGCTCGTCAGGGAAGTATTCAGTATACAGAAGGGCTTGTTGGACACATATTAGTTAATACTGACGCTACAGATTCAGGCGATTTAAGTTATTCATCAGGTAAAGCATATTTGCGTTCTCTCGCATCTAGCACTTTAACCTATGACCAACTTTTATCAGACCTTGAAGTTGTGTTCGACCCAGCAAGGGGTGGAAGTGGGGACAGGCTTGTTCTCGCTAGTCTACCAGTAATTACTTTCTTTAACAAACTCGGTGACGGTGCATTTATGGATGCTTCTATGGGGTATCAATATTCTCCATCAAGGATGAATTTTGATTCTAAAGAAGGAGCATTTGGACACAAGGTAATGACTATCGAGACCGTTCATGGAGCGTTGCATCTTGTAAAAGAACCTCTGTTCCGTGGAATTTCAAGTGGATTTATGTTATTTGCTGATATGACTAAAGTGGCATATCGTCCTCTTGTCGGAAATGGTATTAATCGTGATACTTATATTACGACTAATGTGCAATCTGATGATGAAGACCTTCGTAAAGACATGATTCTTACTGAAGCTGGTCTTGAAGTGACATTACCAGAGTCTCATATGATGTATAACATCGAAGACTTGTAAGGAGTTTAATTATGAGAGCTGATTATTTGAATGAAAATAGTGGTGTTAGTGATTTAGCTAATAAGTATGAAGTTATTACAGTAGCTCGTACTTTAACTGCTGCGGATTCAGGAAAGGTATTTGGTATCGACCAAGATAGCGGTGCATACGAAATTACTTTACCTTTAGCAGCTACAGCTGGAGCAGGTTGGAACGTAACATTTATTAATGTAGATGTTGGTTCTAACGCTGTAACCATCGCTAATAATACCGATGAAGATACTATCGTAGGATACACCTCTGGTGGTGATGGTGGAGCTGGTTCTTCCACCGATTCTACAGCGGTAGATGAAATCGTATTTATTAGTGGTTCTCAATTAGGCGACAAGGTTGACTTGTTTTGCGATGGTGTATATTTTTACGCCAATGCAACAGCTCATGACGTTGCTCATATCACTATAAGCTAACCTGTAAAGGTTGACAGTTTTGTAGAACTGTGGGGTAGGTCGTATAAAGGGCTTACCCCAAATCTACTAAGAATTTTAAAATTGGAGAAATTATGGCTGTTTATGCAAATGTTAAATGTAAAGTATTTATTCATCCAGCTAATCCTGGTATAGAAACTGGGGATGTTGGAACTATGGCGAGAGATATTAAAGATTATATTGATACTTTAGATTCTACAAATAATAAAGTTTTATCTATTACCCATACGCAATTACGTGGTGATAGAGTTATGACTCTCGTTGTTGGCGGAGCTTAATGTCTGAATGTCAGCATTGTAACCATCCCAATGATGGAGGTTGGTTTTATTGTAGGAGTTGTGGAGAGAGAGCTCATCCACCAAGATTTACTACAAACTCTTGGATGAGAGGAGAACTTTCTAGTAGGACAGATGTTGAGGTAAGTTCAATGTCATTAGAGGAAAGTACAAATAAAATGGCTGGGAATTCAATGAATCAAAGATTAAACAAATTAGGAGTTAGGCCATTATGAGATGGGGTAAAGGTTTAAGTACATTGAAAAATTGTACAATGACGGAAGGAAAACATAATAACGAAATGGAGGCTAATAATGCCCTACGGAAAAGGTACGTACGGAAAGAAACGTGGAAGACCACCGAAGAAAAAGAAAAAATCCAAAAAGAAAAGTAAAAAGAAGAAGAAGTAATTAAATGGCTACATTTGAAGCACAAGTAGAAGCATTAACTAGTCTTTCGATAGATAGTAGTAGTGCTCCAACTCAAACAGAATTAACACAATTCTTAACAGATGGGGCTAGTGAAGTTATTAATGCTATGCCACAGAGATTAAAATATCTTTGTGCTACTCAGGATACATTTACAAGTACTGCTTTTGGTAGTGAGAGTGAAGTTCCAAAGTCTGCACAGATTTTATCTGTTACAAGAGCGGATGAACCTTGTAGGCAAATACCTGCTGAGTCAGCTGGCAGAGCTTCTGATAGTTCTGCGTTTGCAAGTTCTCATATGGAAAAAGCTACGGCTACTGACCCTGTATGGTATATTTATAATGGTAAGATTAATGCCTTACCCGCCTCAGGAGCTTGTAAATATTTAGAGATAGTAAAGCCTGCCGTAGCATATGGTGATGATTCTATGGATGATAGAATTACATCTTTTCCTTTAGAATGGGAATATTTAGTTCCTTTATATGCAGCGATTAAATCATTGCAGAATGCTATGGGAAATAAATCTTCTTCTTTACCATCTGATGTAACCTTACCATCGGCTCCAGTTGTTCCATCAATAAGTACTGTATCTTATACTGATGCTACGGCTGAAGCGGTAGTTGTTCCTGCGAAGATAGATGTAAGTGGAAATGCTCCATCTTTTGTATCTCCTGTTTCTCCAGCAGCTGATTTTGCTAAGGTTACTACTTATATTGAAACAGATGAAGATACAGAACTAGCAGCTGCTAAATTACAACAGATAAATGCTCAGATTTCTGATTTCAATGCAAAAATGCAAGAAGCTCAAAACGATTTTAATAAGGAGAATGTTAGATATCAAACTGAGTTTCAAGAAGAAGTAACTAAGGTCAATCAAGATTTACAGGCTGAATTAGAAATATTTAGAACTAAAAGTAATCTAAATCAAGTTAATGCAGCTAAACAAATGGAAGACGTTATTGCTGATAATAATAGTAAACTTCAAAAATATGGAAGTGAACTTCAAAAATATCAAGCTGAAGTGTCTTCTGAAATACAAAATTATACTGCGAAGATACAAAAACAAACTACTGATTATCAATGGTTGTCAAGTCAATATCAACAATTATCAGCTGACTATCAACGTGGAATACAATTATTAACTGGTGCTGGAGCACCTCAGAATCGATAAAGGAGATAAATAATGGCAGATACAGCAAGAGGAGCCGTTTCAATGACACCAGTTGTTACTATCGCTGCTGATTCAGATGCTGATGCAGTAGATGCTATACATCATAATATTAAAACATCAGTAGGAGGAGATTGTACCTTTTCATTTCAAGATGGTGATGATAATTGGTTTTACGCTCCAAATGTGATTGTTACAAATTCAAGCGAGGAATTATTTGGAGCTGCTAGTGATAATGCTACAGATTTAGTGGGTGCAAGTGGAGACCAAACAAATGGCCCAAATGAAGCAGCAGGAGCTGCGGTAACATTTACAGATGATTCAACAGCTGATTGTGATGCGGACAAAGTATGGTTTTTATTGGTGAAAAATACTGGAACTAGTGACACTTCTAATACATCTACCACTAATAGTGTTTATTTTAGTTTAGATGGAGGAACAGCTGCTCATGGAACAGCAGACCAGATTGAAGTTCCAGCTGGAGAAGCTTGGATTGGTAGAGTTAATGGCCCAGTAATGTCTAATATATTAATTATATCAGGACAAACTCGAGCTGCTGGAGCCGCAGCTAGTGTAAATGGTAGTACCTCGGTTAGATGTACTGTGGTAGCTATTGTAGAAGATGTTGCTTAATGGCTATTTGGGAAAAGATAACTACTGTTACTACACCAACATGGACTAGTGTAAGTAAAATTACTGTTCCAACTGGTGATAATACGGATGCTTTATTTTGGTCTCCTGTAACAATTTTAAATTCAATTACGTACTTATTAAGGAATGTATGGGAAAGTTTTACTGTTCTTAGCTGGGATAATGAAGTACGAAGATGGGATGATTTGACAAACTAATGGCTGTACATACTATAACTGCAAAACAAGTTTTATCAAGAATTCGTCAGGTATTTCCTGATGCTGGCGAAACTTATGTATTAAATATTATTAATGATGCTTTAGTAGAAGCTGGTATGTATCATACCAAAATAGAATATGCTAAAACTGATTTAGTAGAAGACCAAATGTGGTATACTGTTAATGATGATAATTCTGGTCAAAAAATTAATAAAGTATTTAGAGTATCTATAAAAGACTCTGCGGGAGAATATATACGTGTTCCAAGATTATTGGACGCTGAAACACTTAAAATGGACTTAGTATAATGGCATTAGTAGCAGAAGTAACTCAGATAGTTTGTGTAGCTGATTCGAGTGGTAGTTTACAAAGTAAATATTTTACTATTTCAGGAATGGGTACAGATTTTGAACAAAATGATTATTATGTATGGATTGAAGTAGGTGGAAGTGGGGCTACCGACCCAGCACCAGGTGGAACTGGAATTAAAGTAAGTGTAGCTACTGATGCAGCTCATTCAGTAGTAGCTTCAGCTGTTAGTACTGCTCTCGCTCTTAAAGATGATTTTTCAACAGGAGTCAGTACAGCTACTATAACTGTTACAAATGCTGTTCGCGGTTCTGTTACAGACGCAGCTGATGTAAACGCTGGATTTACTATTACTACACCAACCGCAGGAACAGGAACTAAAAATAGTAATCATAAACATCCTGAAGATGATATTATGTGGTTCATGCAAGGAGATAATCTCGCAATATCAACAACTAAAGGTACAGATTCAACAAGTGTCCATTCAAAACTGGGCCATTTAAAAGCTATTGATGAATCAGTAATAGAAGGATTACTTCTTCATTATTATGCTGAACCAACATCTGTTGATGATATTACAGATACATTGGATTTAGATAATGCATTACATTTATTTGTAGTGGATTATGTTAAATCAAGATTATTTATGGATAAAGCAGCTCAGTCAACTGACGCGGCTGTTGTATCCTCAAGTTTAAATTTAGCAAATGCACATGAACGTAAGTGGAAGGATGCATTGGTTAAATTTGGTACACGTAAACGAGAGAAGGTTGGAGGTTCAAGAATACTTCGACCTTTTGATTTTAGATAATTGTCTTGAATGACGGTGGTGGAGGGTAAAGGAAAGAAATATGGCTTTTCCAAAATTTCAAACTAAAGAAGTTTTAAACAAGGTTTTAAACTCAGCTGAAACTGCGTTACAAGTAGATATTGTATCGGGAGCAGAATATGCAGAAGATTCAGCTCATACCAGTGAGGATACTGGTAATTTTATATTAGGTGTACGTAATGACACATTAGCAGCTCTAGGAGGAGCGGATGGAGATTATGTACCATTCCAAATGAACGCATCTGGAGCATTGTATGTAGAAATATCTTCTGGTGGAAGTTCAGATGCTGTCCATGTTGACGACGCAGCTTTCACATTAGGAAGTCATAAAGGTATGATGATGATGGGATTTGCTGGTACACAATCAGTAGATGCTAATGACGCTGGTGCAATTGCTATGGAAACTGATGGTTCTGTTCATATTCATGATGGTGGTAATACAATAACTGTAGATGGTACTGTAACTGCAAATCTTTCAGCTACTGATAACGCAGTATTAGATGCGATGGTAGTTGATTTAGCAGCTATGGAAACATTGTTAACTGCAGCGAATGTAGACCACGCAGCTAACGAGGTTTTACTAACAGGAATAGATGCTGATACTAATGCAATAAAAGTTGACATGGCAGCTATAGAAGTTTTACTGACAGCTGCGAATGTTGACCACGCTGCTAATGAAGTATTGTTGACAGGAATTGACGCTGACACAGATGCTATAAAAACTGATATGGCAGCTATTGAAGTTCTTTTGACAGCAGCTAACGTAGACCATGCCGCTAATGAAGTTTTACTTGGTACTATAGATTCTGATACTAATGACATAAAAACTGCTACAGAAGCATCAAATACACATTTAGGCAATATGTTTTATGATACTGCTCAAGATGTTACTCCACACGATACTAATGATTTAGCAAATGAACCCTTTTATGCAGTTTGGGTTGGAACTGGTGGTAATCTTAAAGTAGATATGTGTAGTGGCACAGGAACAGTTACATTAAATAATGTTGCGTCTGGTCAATTATTACCTATAATGGTTGAAAGAATTTATTCAACAGGAACAACAGCTTCAGATATTATAGTGTTTAAATAATGATTACATGGTTTAGAACAAGTGCAAATTTTTTAAGACAAATATATGATGTTATTTGGAACATATCTCAACTTGATTGGGATGAAAGTAATGTAAAATGGGAAGAACATACAGGATGAAAAATTTTAATATGAGGAAAATATAATGGCAAGCTTACAAGGTCAAACTATTGCAGGTAGTTATAAAGACTTATTACAAGTTAGCAATTCAAATAGTGGTGTAGATGCTACTGCAAGAGCTGTAGAAGATGGCGAAGGAACTGCTACACTTCTTTATATATCAACTACTGAAGTGTATTGTCCTGGGACGGGAGGTACATCAAATACCGCATTTGGTAAAAACGCAGGTGATTCTCTTACTACTAATGGCAATTATAATGTTGTTATCGGTGAAGATGCTGGGACAGTTCTCAATACTGGTGTAGGTAATGTGGCTGTGGGATATCAAGCCCTCGATATAGAAGAGGATGGTGATTTTAATACAGCAATTGGTCATCAGTCTTTATCTGGACAGGCTGGAGTTAGTGGTACAGTTGGAAATACAGCTGTTGGATATAATTCTGGTTTAGTTGTCGGAGCTGGTGTAAGGAATACTATAGTAGGTTATCTCGCAGGAGATGGATTTGATGATGAATCTGACAATACTTTTATAGGAGCTAATGCAGGTGGAGGAGCTCATCATATCGCGCAGGCTGTGGCTATTGGCTCTGCGTCATTGGATGATGCGGCTACTGCAGATGGTACAGTAGCTATCGGGTATCAATCTCTCACAGCCCTCACAAGTGGTACTGAAAATACAGCTGTAGGATATAATGCTCTTTTAGGTCACGCAGGTGGAGATAAGAATACTGCGATTGGGTATGGTGCTATGGATGGTACAGGTGCAAGTACTGTAAAAGATTCTGATAATAATATAGCCATAGGCTATGATGCTATGGGTGGAACTTGGGCTAACAATAAAAGTGAAAATAATGTAGCTATTGGTAATTACGCTATGGATGGTGCTATGGATGACGCTGGTAGTAATATAGCAGTTGGAAACTCTGCTTTATCAGGATTAACTACAGGCGATAACAATGTAGTTATAGGTCAATCTGCTGGTGACGCTATGACAAACAATCTATATAATGTAGCTATTGGTACTAACGCTATTGGCGCATCTGATGCTGGTGACAATGCCAATGTCGCAATTGGGTTTGAGGCTATGTCTAGTGCAACTGGTGGCAACATCGATAATTGTGTAGCTATAGGTTATCAAGCTTTAACTAGTGGTAATGGCCCAACTTTGGATGGAGCTATTGCTATCGGAGCTAATGCTATGAACTCTACAGGAGCGAATGGAGCAACTGGTCAAATTGCTATTGGGAAAAACGCTCTTACAGCTTTAGGCTCTCCCAGTGGTAATACTGCTATTGGTTATGAGGCAGGAGCCACTCTTGAGACTGGGGGAGATAATACAATCCTTGGACATGGGGCTATGGATGCCTGCCATGCTGATACAGATAGTTGTGTTGCAATTGGTATAAATGCTATGGGTGGTTCTCATACAGGGACAAGGAGTCTGAGAAATGTAGCAGTCGGAAAAAACACAATGGCTGGAGCCATGAACGCATCGGAAAATAATACCGCTGTTGGTGATAGTGCTTTACAGGCATTGACTACAGGTGACCAAAATGTAGCTATAGGGTATACGGCAGGAAATGATGTAACAACAGGCGAAGATAATACATTAGTTGGAGCAGGAGCTGGCAGTTTAATAGATGAGGGAGATAAGAATGTTTTAGTTGGTAGGAATTGTGGAGACACAATAGAGGAAGGAGATGGCAACACAGGAGTTGGTTGGAATGTTGATTTTAACTCAACTAATCCCGATGGAAGAATAGCTATAGGTCAGAACTTTACTTGTACAGACGATAATAGTGTCCATCTTGGTAATGACCACGGATATGTTAAAAATTCATTTTCAGCTAATAATACTTGGACTCAAGTTTCTGATGAAAGGCTTAAAAAGAACATTAACAATGATAGTTTGGGTTTAGAATTTATTAATGAATTAAGACCAGTTACATTTAATTGGAAACCTTTAAATGAAATTGATACAGAATTTATTGATGCATGCCCTAATCATAATGCCGAAAAAGATACAGAAACTTTAATTCATGGACTTATAGCACAAGAAGTTAAATCAGCTATGGATAAAGTAAGCAATACTACTTTTAATGGTTGGGAAGACTCTGTTGATGGGCAACAAATTTCAAGAGAAATGTTTATAACTCCACTTATAAACGCAGTAAAAGAATTATCATCTAAAGTAGAAGAATTAGAATCAAAATTAAAATAATTAATTAACAGGAGATAAAATGCATAATTATAAAGCATTAAAATCGGCTAGTAAAGTATCAGTGCAAAAAGTGAAAGTAGTTGACCAAGCTAAAGTGGATGCTGTAGCAGAAGTCAAATATAAAGATGGTGATGACATACCTGAAGGCAAAGAAGTTGGTGATGTAAAGGTTAAGCAAGTCTATGCTCAAGAAGAACGGTCTCACGAAGAACTTCAATTAGTTCGTAAGTCTTACGACCCTAATACTGGAGAAGCTCAAGATGACATTGTGAGTGATTATACACTTTCACAAGTAAAGAGCGAAATAAACTATTGCAAGTCACAGATTGCCAAAATAGGGTCTCAGCAAGCTGATTTAGAAGAACTTGAAAAAGATTTAAAAGCTCTTTAATATGGCTGGTAAATCAATAGCCTACTTCTTTTTAGGCTTTGTCGCAGGTCTTATTGTAATAGAATCTCAAAAAGATAAACCATTCACACCTATACAATTCCACGATGGCAAAGCATTAGAAACAAGGATTTATTATTATAGATATAATCCTTATGAATACAATCAGTTATATCCTTATGGATATTTTAGGTATCAGCCTAATCCATATTCACAAGGCAATAACTCAGGTGGGTATAGAGGTTCAACAAATACAGGTGGTGGACAAGTAAGAGATACTGAATCAGGGACTACTCATACTAATACAATAGAAGTAAATGATAGGAAGAAAAACTAATGACTTTATGGTTTAAAGCACATATTGTAATGGCAGTAGTTATATTAATTGCAGATGCGAAAGGAACTTTAGAACCTGTTGTAAATAAATTTGAAGAAAAGATTGGTATATATACTCCACCTTTAGATTCAACAAGAGTAGATACTTTCACGATAGAGATAGAAGATGAGAATAGATAGGTTTTGGTATGGAGCTTTGTTTACTTGTTTTGTTGTTAGCATATTATTAGCTTCAATAGCTTGTGCAGATGAATATTATGTAGGCAAGTCAAGAGAAGAATTAGCTAAAGAAATGTTTGAAGTAGATTCTTTAATAAAGACAATACAATTACAATTAGATAGTACAAGTATAGATTTTGAAAAATTTTATATCGATGCTCAAAGGATAAACAATGGGCATGAGTGATGTTATTTTAGGAGCTATTGCGTTGATTGCTTTCTTATGGATGTTAAGAGAGTGGAACAATGCCGAGTAAGGGTCTGAATGCGGATAGTCAGGTACATATATCAATAGCTTTCTTAATAAAGGCGATGATTGGGATTTCAATGTGTATTGCCGCATATTACAATATAATGATGAAATTCCAAAGTTTAGATAGGAGTCTTGGAGATATGCATGATGAAATAGTTGTACTTCAAGAAAAGATGCATAATATGGAAGAACAACATTTGGAAGAATTAGAACATCACGCTGAAGTATTGGAAGAAGAAAACAAGAGCCTAATGCAAAGATTAGGTTTAAAACGTAAATAACAAGGAAATGAAATGGCAAAACAAAAAAAGAAAAATGAAAAGCAGCCGCTTCTTGACATTGACGGAGAGAAATACTTTGTCGATGAACTTAACGATGACCAAAAGCTGATGGTGCAACATCTGTCAGACTTGAATAGAAAGATTGATGGGGCTACTTTTAATCTGCAACAACTACAATTTGGCAGACAAGCGTTTATTGATGCTTTAAAGGCTTCTTTAAATGAGAAAAGTAGCGACGAAACAGCAGAGTAGTACATTAGATAAAGCCATAGCTTCGGCATTGTTTGTTTTATCTATTGTTATTGCTTTTAGTATAAAAGACGATATGTACTTACCGGTGTCGCTTGCGGCTCTGGTTGTAATTGGATTAAGAGCAACTAAGAAAGTGATAGATGATTGAAACATATGCCGAGTATGGTGCTATTGGAGTCATCGTATCTCTGTTTGTGATGTTGATAATGAATCTTATTAAAAGTCAGAAGGCTCAATCGGAAGACTTAGACCAGATTCGGCAAGCTATTGCAAAATCAGAGACTAAGATGGGTAATGTAGAAAGTATTGTATTGAAGATGTTAGACAGATGGAATCGTTCAGATGAAATAAGTCAACGACATAGAGAAGATATTGTCCGTGAATTAAATGATGTTACGGATGATTTGGCGTATTTAAAAGGTAGAATTAACGGTAAATCGAGATGAATGTGAACGACTACAGGAATGAAACAACTGCAAAACTTGTTAAGTTGGATGAAAGACAGATAAGCATCTTCAAAACTCTACAAAGAATTGAAAAACATTTAGAAAAATTGAATGGACAAACAGGTAAAAATAGCGATGCAATCATCATGTTTAAAACATGGGGTTCAGCTGCTTTATTTGTTGTCCCTATTATAGTAACATTATTAATGAGGTTAATACCATGATTGAATGGATTCAGAATAATTGGACAAGTGTTGTAGGTACAGTCGCTGTAATTGGTGGCGGAATGTACATACCATTTGTAAGAGGACTTGTTTTAACAGGATTGAAAACTATGATTAGTGAAACTGTTTTGAAAAAGATTGCTATTCAAATAGTTGAAAAATTAGTTAAATCAACCAAGAATAAATTAGATGATGTTTGGTTTGCTGAATTTAAAAAGAATGTAGAAGATGCCTAGATTCAGTACAAGGAGTAAGTCGAGACTTCATACGTGTGATGAAAGACTAATTGACCTTTTTAATGAAGTAGTTAAAGGGTTTGATTGTACAATTATAGAAGGACATAGGGGAAAGAAGGCTCAAGATGAAGCGTTTAATAAAGGCAATAGCAAGGTTAAGTTTCCTAACGGTAAACATAATAAAAGTCCGAGTGTCGCTGTGGATGTTGCGCCGTACCCAATAGATTGGAGTGACCGTGATAGATTCCATTATTTTGGTGGATATGTTCTCGGTATTGCATCTAAGATGGGATTAAAGATAAGATGGGGTGGAGACTGGGACATGGACACAAAGACAAAAGACAATAAATTTGATGATTTGGTACATTTTGAAATTAAAGAATAATGCCTAAGCAATACTTAAGATTATCAGACTTTTCAGGTGGTTTAAATACTAGATTTGACGCTAGAGATATAAACGACAATGAATTAACTGCTGCTAGTAATGTTCAGGTGTATAAATCTGGGCAAATATTTACTGTGACTCCAAATGCTGATTTTCATGCTGATTTAGATAGAAGCGCTGGAACTACTACTAGTGGGTATGGTCTATTTTTATTTAAAGCTGATAATGATTTATCAAATTCTCCTTTATCGTTAGACCTTTTAGCGATAGCTGATGTTGCAACTGCTGAAGTTGATGTAATTGAAAATCCATTTGGTACGACTGGTATGGGAACAAGAGATGTTGTAAATTTTGTAGGAGATGGTGAAGGTGGTTCTGCTCCGATTGATTTAGGTGATACCGGCTCAGCTGCAATGATTTATTATTATGTTGATGGAGCTTTAAGAATTGCTGATGCTGCTGGTGGAGCAGCAAATAGAGTTACGTGGTTTGGTCATATTGATAGAAGTGGGCCTTCCAATACTGTGCCAGGTGGAGACCTTGATATATGGTTAGAAGAAAATAATAATTTAATAGCCCCAACAGCTGGAGATATTAGTACCGCTGGAAGCGCTCAATATGCTTCAGCTAATGTAGGTTTTGATGTAGATT